>Ga0256409_1000031_pt1 | contig 265033 bp, 224 predicted proteins | sample PhySR1_FD_185981 | JGI IMG/M metagenome (GOLD analysis project Ga0256409, IMG submission 185981) | Leaf surface microbial communities from sunflower plants in UC Gill Tract Community Farm, Albany, California, United States - DLSL S.R1 | ecosystem: Host-associated > Plants > Phyllosphere >... | reverse complement strand
TGACGGCGGTGGCGCCGCTGCCGATCACCACGACACGCTTGTCTGTGTAGTCGAGGTCCTCCGGCCAATGCTGCGGATGCACGGTGCGGCCCTGGAAGCGTTCGATGCCTTCCAGCTTCGGGGTGAAGCCCTGATCGTGGTGGAAATAGCCGGCGGCGCTGAACAACCATTTGGCCAGGATCGTTTTGCGTTCGCCCGTATCCGTACGCTCGACCTCGACTGTCCATAGGGCTTGAGCGCTGGACCACGATGCTTGAATCACCTTGTGGTTCAGGCGGATGTGGCGATTGATCCCATACTCAGCGGCGGTCTCGCGCAGGTAGGAGAGGATATCGGCCGCCCCGGCAATCGACTTCTTGTACGGCCATGGCTTGAACTCGTAGCCGTAGGTGTGCATGTCCGAGTCGGAGCGGATGCCGGGATAGCGGAACAGGTCCCATGTGCCGCCGGTGACAGCGCGCGATTCCAGGATGACGTAGGACGTGCCCGCGCGCTCCGTCTCCAGGTAACGCGCGACACCGATGCCAGACAGGCCGGCGCCAACGATGAGGACGTCCACATGCTCTGTGGGCGGAAGGTGATGTACGGTCACAGCGTGTCTCCGGATTGGGGCGAGGTGCCCAGGGCTGGGGAGCAATGTGGTTGGCAGCGCTGTGGTCAAACCCGAGGTTTTCGGGCTGCGCTCCGAACCCCGCGTCGCTGCCATACGCAGGCCCTCCCCAAAAACGGCACCTGAAGTACGTATTATCGGCCTACAGTTAGCGTTCTATCGGCCAAATATTAGCGTTGATACGGCCTAGATTCAAGCTGAGGCGAGGTAGGGAAAACACCCAGGCGATCGGGCGCAAAGGATGTGCATGCCGTCTAGTCTGTGTGTGGCGGGACACGCGTCAGCGAACGGCGCCGCCTTGCCGCAGAATGCAAGCCGCCCGTAACGAGCGGCATGGCTGGAGGAGGTCGATCAGTGAACGTGGCCACGAGCTAGGTGATGGGCGCCCCGTAGTGGCGGCAGCGATCCGCAGACTCAACCGTAGCGTGTTGCTGCACTGAGTAACGTCCACCGTTGAGAGTCCAGGCGCGCTCGTCTCTCGCTATATCTCGGTGGACACGCAAAGCAACGCGCAAGCGCCGCTGCGGCCTGACTTGACCGACCTGGATTTCGCCTCGACCCGGTCTGCGCAGCGCACGTTGTGGCACCCGTGGATGGAACTGGCGGTCAGCTTGACGCAGGACCTTCAGGAACTGCATGAGTTGTTGCCGGTGTCACCGCGCACCATCGTGGCCTACGTTGACAGCCACATGGAGGCCATGGCTGAACTCCTGCGGATCGAGTGCGCCGAAGTAATGATGTGAACAAAACCTCGGTCAATGGATGGTTGTGTGACGCTGTTTGGTCACCGTGCGCCTAGACCTCGTGAAATCAAAAACCGGACGACAGGTACTGTTCGCGCACCGCCAGCCCGGCGTAAGGCAAGTTGCTCGCGGTGACGATCGCCACGTAGTCGGAAAATCGATACTGCAACCGTGCCGTCTGCAGTGGCGATCCGCTCAATACCTCTGGTGATGGATCACCCATTGTCGACGTCGGCATACCGAGCGCATTGCGCAGCGCATATCTCGCGCCATCCCAGGCGGCCGTTGTGTCGCCGGTGCTCCGCCCAGAACTGATCCACGTCACCATGGTCGACTTTGCTTTTTATATCACGTTGCGATATATCTAAAGCATGCATGCATAAGATGTCGCGAAGCGGTGCCCTCATGGCCGCTGTCAGAACCACGTGCGTAGCAGTGCCTATGCGCAGCGATGCTGGTGCAGGGAACGACGGGAAAACTCCATGGCCGAGTCCAGAACGTTCGACATCTTCCGCTACGATCCGGACCGTGACGCCGCGCCACACATGCAGACGTTCGAGATCGACATCACGTCAACTGACAGGATGCTACTCGACGTCTTGGTGCGGCTGAAGGCGCTCGATGAAACGTTGAGTTACAGGCGCTCTTGCCGGGAAGGCGTATGCGGTTCAGACGCGATGAACATCAATGGCAAGAACGGTCTTGCCTGTACGACGAACCTTCTCGATCTGCCACGCCATACGGTTTTGCGCCCGTTGCCCGGCTTGCCGGTCGTCCGCGACCTGATCGTCGACATGACGGCATTCTTCAAGCAATACCACTCGATCACGCCATACCTGATCAACGATACGCCACCACCTGAACGCGAGCGCCTCCAGTCGCCGGACGAACGCGATCAACTTGACGGGCTCTACGAATGCATCCTGTGCGCCTGTTGCTCGAGCGCCTGTCCATCGTTCTGGTGGAACCCCGACAAATATGTTGGCCCGGCGGGGCTTCTGCAGGCATACCGCTTCCTCGTGGACTCACGCGATGAGGGCACGAATGCACGGCTCGACAATCTCGAGGATCCGTATCGACTGTTCCGCTGCCGCTCGATATTGAACTGCACCGACGTTTGCCCGAAAGGACTGAACCCGGCGAAGGCGATCGGCGAGATCAAAACCATGCTAGTACGCCGGATCATTTAAACCGTTTTGGAGAAAGGAGCAAAAACCATTATGGCAACACCACGAGCGGCGCCAGGGGAACTGATCGACGTGCGACCGCTCGGTCCGGGCGTGAAGAGCGCCAAGTCGGTCACTCTCATGCGGTCCGACCATCTCGAGGTCATACGGCTCGTGCTTCCTGCCGGCAAGCGGATTCCCGAACACCGCGCGCCAGGTGAAATTACCGTGCAGTGCCTCGAAGGAAGCTTGACGTTCGGCACGGACGTCGCTGTACGCACGATGCACGCCGGGGACTTGCTCTTCATGGTGCCGGGCCAAGCGCACTGGCTCGAGGCGCTCGACGACGCGTCGGTACTGGTCACGCTCTATTTGCCGCAGGGTCACGACGAAGGGAGGTGAGGCAATATCGTCGGCTCATGGGGCGACGGCGTGCGAACGTCTATACAGATCATGAGCGCACCGAGCTCATTCAGCTCTTGGCGTCAGCGCCCGGAATACGCCACGTCGAGATCACGAAAAGCATCCGAAGGGGGCTATCGCACTTGCTTCGATCTGTCGATGGACGTTGTCGACGATTTCTTCGCCTACTTGGAAGATCACGACTGGATGTCTTGTTTTGTCGTGCGTTGTAAAAGCCGTGCACGGTCGCTGTTAGCTTAGCCCCACTTGAATACCTATTAAGGGGCCTAAGTGCTGACGCGGCGTAACGGTCAAAGTTATTCCTCGGACACAACGCTCGCTCAGGCCGCTACAGTCCCAACGGCGATTTGCCTCGGCCTATAGAGCCGCGTATGCAACACGTCCAGGTGTGCCAGCCCTTGCGCGATGCTGGACATCGGCAGATAGCTGAAGCACAGCCGGACGTGGTTGAGGCTGGCCGGGCCGTAGTGCTGGCCGTGCACCAAACGCACATCGTGCTCGCGGCGCGCTGCGTCGATGAAGGCCTGCGCATCGGTGCCAGCCACCAGCCGAACCCAAAACGAGAACCCGCCGCGTGGCATGGTGTAGTCGGGCTCGCAGAAGCGGCTGCCTTGAAGCAGCTTGTGCAGAGCATCGCGCTTTGCGCGGTAATGCGGGCGCAGCCGCGCGATGTGCGTATCGAGCACGTCCGACCGCATCAGTCCCAGCACCACGTTGCTCACGATCGGGCTCACGCCGCCGTCGCACTTGAGCCGCGCGAGTTGGCTGATGATGTCGGGCTCCGCCAGCACCCAGCCTACGCGCAGGCCCGGTCCCGCCACCTTCGAGATGGAGTGCACATTGATCACGTTGCCACCGGACGAAAGCCACTCGGTGGGGCCATCGTAGGGCAGTTCGGCGTAGACCAGATCCTGGACCAGCGGCACCCCGTGCTGCGCCAGCAGCGCCGCCACGCGGGCCATGTGCGCACGTGGCATATGGCAGCCGGTCGGATTGTGGAAGGCAGGAGTGGTGTAGTACAGCCTCACGCGGTGCGTGTGACGCAGAGCGGCTTCCAGCGCATCCAAGTCGACGCCGTCTGCTCCCATGCCGAGCTGCACTATGGTCGCCCCTGCCACCGAGAACGTGCGTAGCGCGCCCAGGTATGACGGGTCTTCGGTCAGCACTACGTCGCCTGGATCGAGGTACAGGTCAGCCAGCAGTTGCACCGCTTGCGAGGCTCCGTTGGTCAGGATCACCTGGTCTTGCCGCACGCCGTGGCGGAGCGCGATCTGCGTGCGCAGCTCCGGCAGGCCCAGCGCATCGGTGTACTGCGGCAGGTCGGCCGCCGATACGCCGGTGGCAGTGTCGAAGGCATCCGGCCAGGCAAGCTCTGTGAACAGAGCTGGGTCCGGCAGGCCGTAGGCGAAGTTGACGGCGTGCTTGCCGCCCGAGTAGTCGAACGCGGCAAAGTCTTGCGACAGGCGGCTGCGGTGCGAGGGGATCAGGTTCATGGGTCAGGCAGGCATGGTCGTGGCGGCGTGGTCAGGGCGAAAGCGCTCGTAGTAGGCTGCGATAAAGCTGGCGGGCACCGGTGCACTGAAGTAAGGAAAGTCGGCCGTGGCCTTTGGCAGAGCAGGCTGCACAGCGGACTCCTTGAGCGAGGGCTGCCAAGCCGCGCCAAAGAACTGCTGACCGTAGCGGATCGCTAGCGCCGGCACCACCGGATACAGCAGGCTCAGGAACACCGACACGCGCTCCGCCTTCCATGCGCCTGTGCTCTCATGTGCCAAGCCCGACTCCTCGAAATACGCGTCGATGGCGTCGAGCGCGTCCCAGAAGCGCACGTCTTCGATGGCGCGAGCGTAACGCTGGGTGATGCCGCGCAGGACGGGCGAAAGGCCACCGGCATCCACCGTGAGGGCTCCCTCGGCGTTACGGCGCAGCGCGTCTTCCCAGGCGCGCAGATGCGTGGTAGCGGCAATCAGGCCGTCGATCTGGAAATCATTGTCATTACCGCCAAACGGTTTGGCCACGCGCGCCAGCGCGTAGCGCAGGACGCTGGGTTCCAGCTCGCGGGCCACCTCGTCGGCCCACAGCGCGTGGTTGCGGCTGGTGGAGAACTTCTCGCCTTCGAGCTTGTAGAAATCCTGGATCGAATGGTTATCGGGGATGGGGTAGCCGCGCGCGAGCAGGGCTCCGCTCACGCCCACCGTGTAGTAGAAGCGGTTGTCCTGGCCCATGAAGAACAGCAGGTGCGTGTCGGGGTCGTGCAGCACCGCTTCGGCGTCCAGACCGTCGCGGGCGCATTGCTCACGGATACCCGTGTCGTAACACCACAGGCCCTCGAACCAGGTGAGCAGCGTCTGACCAGCCACGGCTTCGGGCTGGTCGAGCACTACGCCGCGGCTGAAGTGGCGCGACATCGGCAGTGCATGGGCATCGCGAGCCAGCCAGCTGCGCTCTTTTTCGCGGATCACCTCGGGCCACGCGCTCCGCGAGATGGCCTTGTCAAGCGCCTGCGCCAGCAGCGGCACGTTGAGCACCGCTTGTCGAATCGGCCGCAACGTGAGCGCGTTGCCGCACGTGGCGTGCCGCGCATTGCGCAAGGTAGCGTGTTGCACGGCCAAGCCGCAGTTTTCGCATAGGTTGCTGTCTGTGGGTGCGCCACAAGCCGGGCAGTTGCCTGCGGCCAGCGAGTCAGCGACGAACTCGTCGCAGTGTGCGCAGTAGAGTTGCACTCCGTCGCGCACATCTACATAGCCTGCGTCCTGCAACTGGCGGAAGATCGCCAGGGCGTTGTTCTTGTGCGCGGCACTGGAAGTCCGCACGAACACGTCGGGTGTTATCTGCAGTGCGCGCAGGCACTGCAGGATTTCAACGATGTGCATCTGTGCAACCTCGTCGACCGGGCGGCCGAGCTTGCGGGCCTTCACGAGGGTGTAGGTGCCGTGCTCATCGGCGCCAGTGACGTGGTACGCCCGGTGGCCAGCCATGCGCTGGAAACGCACGAAGACGTCAGTGAGCAGGTAGACGCCACCGATATGGCCGAGGTGCAGCTTGCCATTGGGGCAGGGCGGTGCGGGGCAAACGAAGTAGGTGCGCATATCGGTCAGGTCAGTCCCACCAGATGGAGAGGAATTTGAGGCTGGCATTCGGGTCGGTATTGCGGATGGCGTGTTTCTGGTGCGGCGGCATGTAGAACAACGTTGATTCGCCCACCAGGCGGATCTGGCCGTCGGCCTCGAACTCGCCGCGCCCCGAGATGAGCACCCACAGCTCGTGCTCGTGGTGCGCGTGCAGATCGACCGCGCCGCCCGGCACCACTTCCACCACCGACGTGCCGAACTGCGTCTGCAGGCCCTGCGGCAGGTGCTCCAGCAGGCGGCAGACCAGCACGCCGTACTCGGGCCGCATCATCGTGCGGTCGATCTGCTTCGTGTACACGTGTGCATTCCCCCGGGGTTGTCCGCTCAGTCGCGGTAGAAGATGCCGTTGGACACCTTCAGGTTATCCATGTCTGCCACCTTGCCCTCGGGCGGGTTGTAGGCGCGCTTCATGCGGTTGTATTCGGCACGTGTCGGCCCGCCGGTGGAGGCGCGCTGAAACACCAGATACAGCGTGCGGCGCGAGCGGTCGCTCTTGTTGGGCTCCGAATAATGCGGCGCGTAGTCGTCGAAGATGAAGATGTCGCCGGCCTTCCAGGGCGTTGGTTCCCACGTGAAGGTGTCCGCCACCTCGGTGTCGATCACGCCGCCCTTGTTCATCGGAAACACGCCTTCCTTGTGGCGGCCGGGCGTGAAGAACAGGCCGCCGTTGTTGGGGTCGGAATCGTCGATGCCGATGGCTACCACTGCGTGCACCATGCGGTCCGGAATCTTGTGCGGGATGTGATAGATGTCCTGGTGCGGACGGTAGCCACCGCTGTCGGGGTACTTGAAGATCAGCAGCTCCTTGAGCATGCGCGTGTCTTCGTCAAGCAGCGTCTCGACGGCGCTGCGGATGCGGCCATCGGCCAGCAGGGCTTCGCGCAGGGCATCGTTATAGTCGAGAAAGTTCTCCACCTTGGAGATGATCTTGCGGTCTTCTTTGGTCTTCTCGAACCACATCATCCACTTGTCGTCGCTCACGTTCCAGCGGCCGACCTCGTCGACCAGGTTGGAGATGCGCTCGCGCGCGGTCGCGTCGAAGAAGCCTTCCAGCCTGAGATACCCGTCCTGGTGCCACTTTTCCTGTTGCGCTTCGGTCAGCATACGAAATACCCTCCTTGAGAAGAAAGACGAAGGCCGCGCTTCAGCGCACGGCCGGTGCGGCCGCCCGCACGCGCAGCGTGGCCAGCAGCACGACATTGATGGCCACCGCCCCCAGTAGCGCGAGCAGCATGGCGTTGGGGCCCGAGCGGCGGATCAGATGCCCTCCGATGAACGGAAACCCGAACAGCCCGATGAAGTACGCCAGCGTGAAGATCTGCGAGGTGACGGGCACCGACACGCCCTGTTCGCCAGCCAGGTTGACCGCCATGCCGTTGAGCGTGGAATAGCTCAGCCCGTAGCCCGTGGCGAAGACCACCGTGGCCGCCACGTACAGCAGCGTGTTGCCTGTGTTGGCGATGAACAGCGCCAGCGATGCGGCCGTCGCCACGAACAGCACCAGGGCCAACCGCTGCACCGGCATGCGCCCCATCACGCGTGCCAGCGAGAAACGCAGCGCCACGCTGGTTGCCGTGAAGGCCAGGAAGAACAGATCGGGCCGCAGGTGGCGTGATTCGGCATACACGCTCTGGTAGGTCGACAGCCCCGCAAACACGCACGCGGCAAACACGATCATGGCGATGGGCGCGGCGGTGCGCTCGCTAAGGAGCGCCAGCGTTTCACGCGCGGTGATGGCCACACGCGTCATCGGCAGGCCGGGCGCATGGGCCATAGCACGCCGGGCGGCTTCCACGCAGATCGCCGCCGCAACGCAGGCCGCCGCAAACATCACGTAGACGACCGCCACCGAGCCGGTGTACTGCGCCAGCAGGCGGCTGAGCGGCGTGGCCAGCCCTAGCCCCGCCATCTGCGCGCCCGACACGATGGTCAGATACTGGATGCGCGCGGCTGGCCGCAAGTGGTGGATGATCTGCAGTGGCGCCAGGATGAAGAACACCGACCAGCCCACGCCCAACAGCATGCCGCCCACGTATGCCGCACGCGCATCGACTGCCACACCGGCAAAGCCCAGCATGGCGAGCGCCATGGCCAGCGATGCAACAGCGATGGTCGGCATCACGCCGATGCGCTGGGCCACCCATCCCGCCAGGCAGCAGCACACGATGGTGGCAACCATGCCGCTGGAGATGATGGCACCCGCTGCGGCGCTGTTCATGCCGTGCGCCTTTAGGTAGTCCGGTAACAGGAAGCTGGTGCCATAGGCGGCCGCAATCACGATCGATGCGATCAGGAACGGCACGAAGGCGCGCAGCTCCAGCGTGTCGGGCAGCAGGTCAGCATGTGGAGGCACTGTGATGCCAGGCCGGTTGTGGACAGCAGAGAGCGAAGCAGCGGTCATGCGATGGCGGCGTGGCGGCGCGGGTGGGGGATGGCGTCAAAGCTGAGGCTAAGGTCAACCTCAGCGGCGTCCTCGGCGTGGTCAAGGACGCCGAGCATTTGCTGGTCCGGTACGTCTGGATAGAACGCATGCCCGAGCAGGCTGTTGATGATGCGGCTGTTGCGATACGCCACCAGTGATAGGTTGACGCTTTGCAGCCCGTGCTGCACGCGGCCCTGGTTTTGCAGATAGACCGGTCCGGGCATGCCCTGCTCGAAACGCACGGCGTAGTCGTCGCCGAGGTCGGGCAGGCCGTCCTCCAAGCAGGCACCGGCCAGCAAAGTTTGCAGGAAGGGCGGCGTGCGCGGCTGGAAGCCGGTTGCCAGCACGATGCGGTCGGCCTGGATGCGGCAGCGGTGTGGCGTGGTGAGCGCGGTCAGCCCCACCTGCCAGCGTTCGTCGCGGCGGGTGATGTCTTCCATCACCACGCCTGGCAGCAGGCGGAAACTGCCGGCTAGCGTGCCGGCCACGCTGCGTTCGTACAGTACGTCGTACAGACGGTTGCACAGCTCGGCCGAGATGCCGTCGCTGGTGAGTTTCTCCGCCTCGACAATGGCGCGGCGCTGGCGGATCGGCAGGGCGTGGAAGCGCCGGTTGTAGCCAGGCATGTAGGCTTCGTTGACGAAGGCGTTGTCGTCCATCGCAAACAGGTTGGCCCGCGAGGTGACCCACGTGATGCGCGCCGTCGGCGCCTGCTCGAGCATATGTTCGACCACCTCGGCGCCGCTTTGGCCGCCGCCTACCACCAGCACCTCCTCGCCCGCGCGTAGCGGTGGGCAATCGAGGTAGTTGGCCACGTGATAGACGGTGTCGCCCAGCCATGCGCGGGCGCTGGCCGGGATCTTCGGCTCCACGCCCACGCCCATCACGATGGCTCGCCCATGGAAGGTGCCGGCGTGCGTGCTGACGCGATAGCCGCCAGCCACGGGCGCTATGTCGATCACCTCCTCACCAAAGCGCAGCGTACCGAGCTGTTGCGCAACCCACTGGTAGTAGTCGGTGAACTCTCGCCGCGAGGTGGAGGCGCTGCGCTTGTTGACGAAGCTGTAGAGCCGCCGGTGCACCGCCAGGTAGTTGAGGAACGAGTAGGGGCTGGTCGGGTCGACCAGCGTGACGCAGTCCTTGAGCGGCGAGACCTGTAGCCGACCGTTAGGCAGCATCAGCCCTGGGTGCCAGCAGAAAGCGTTGCGCTTTTCCAGGAACAGTGCCCGCAGCGGTGTGGGCGCAATCAGTGCTGCTAGGCTGAGGTTGAACGGGCCGATCCCGATACCAATTACGTCCAGCATGTCCATGTGGGGCTTCCTGCGGGTCTGGGGATGAGCGACGCCATCGTTGCGCCGCTGCGAGGCGCAGCGGCGCAACGATGGCGGGCGAAAGACGAGATGCGCGGTGCGGTGACGGTGTGTCGAGCGTTCAGGCCGGAGCACATCGGCCGCCGTGCGGCGGCAGGTTGGTCATGACGGCCGCCGAATCAAGCCGCGCTGGATGCGAGGCGCCGCCGGAGGGGTTTAAGGACTTCATGGGGATACTCACCTGTCGGGTGCGCTGCTTGAGGGACAACCGCCTCTGTTCGTGCGCGCAGTTCTTGCGCATCGCTTTTTTTTTTGAACTGCCGCAAAAGTAGAAAACGCGTAAGCCGTCCGCAAGGCGCCGGCACTATGAAGTTTTTTTTCGGCAGAAAAAAATGACGCGCAGCTCCATTGTTCGGTCTACACAGGACGGACAGGGTGTGCATGTGAGGTGACACCGCACCAAGAGACAGTACCGCTGGGACGTGGAGAATTCGGCATGATTCTCACGATTTGGGTTGGAAGACATGCTATGAAGACGAGCAAGTTCACTGAGGCGCAGATAGCGTTCGCGCTCAAGCACGGGGGCGTCGGTACTTCGGAGCTGCGCCGGATGCGTCAGCTCGAGGGGGGAACGCCAAGCTCAAGTGGCTGGTGGCGGACCTAAGCCTGGACTAGGCGATGCTGCAGGACGTGCTGTCAAAAAAGCTCTAAAGCCTTCCCGCAAACGCACGCTGGCTGACGAGTTGCGCGACCGTTATCGCGTGAGCCTGACCAAGGCTTGCGCGCTGTTTCACATGTTGCGCCCGTTATATGGGTATCGCTCGGTTGCCCGCGAAGCGTCCGCACTGCTTGCGCGCATCTGACACGGTTGATCTGCCGCAAATACGGTATGGCCGGCGCCCGCTCGTCGAGCACGACGCCGCCGCTGTCGCGTGCCATTACGGCGTTTGCATGAAGTTCCGCACACGTCTCTTTACGTGGGATTCGGTTGGCGTTGCATCGAGACAGAAACGCCTTCCTCACGTGGGAAGGTTAAGGATTCTTGGGGCTCTCCTGCTGTTTGAGCATTTGCTCCATCATCATCTGCATCATGTCCATGCGGTTTTCCATCATGTTCATGCGCTGATCCGGAGTCATGCCCGGTCCACCCATTCCGGGGGCTCCGGCACCCCCCATCATCCCTTGGCCCCCCATCATCTCCATCATCATCGGGCCGCCCATGCCGTGCATGGATTGCATCGTCTCGCGCATGGTCTGCATGTGCTCGCCCATCAGACGTTGCCGTTCCTTGGGGTCCTTGGTTTGATGGATCTTGTCCATTTGGGCCAGCATCTTCTTCATCTGTTGGCGCGCCTGCTCGAAACGCTTCTCGGTGTCGGCGGGTTTTGCCGTTGTGGCCGGCGGATTCTTTGTTGTTGGCGCGGCAGCAACATCACTGGCTGTTTCAGGGTGATGTGCATCCACCGCCAGTGCCGGCATGCTGCCAATCACGAGAGCGCTTGCGACGAGAGTACCGATACGTTTGACCATGATGATGACTCCTCGAATTGGGAATTTCATTGTGGGATGCATGCGGCACTGCTCGATTGACTTGGCGCAATGAGTCGCATTCGCTTGACCGGTATCAACCTCTGCATTTTGGCAAGGCACACACTGAAATTGTCTACGCCGCCAATGTAGACGCAAGCGTACAAAGCGCAGAAAGAAGAGGCCGGCATGCCAAGCGAATCCATCGAACACCAGCACGGCGCACATGCTAGTGACGGAGCGCACGAACGCGGTTCACTGGCTGCCACCGAGTTGGCGTCGCTCTCGGGGGATTTCGTGCGCGACCCCGTGTGCGGCATGGACATTTCCCCTGCTCAGGCAGCCGGCAGCGAGGAATTCGGCAATAGGCGCTATTGGTTCTGCTCATCGCACTGTCAAGCGTCGTTTCACGCCGACCCCCAACGCTACAGCACTGCTGCGGATTCACGCGCAGGGCCGCTGACGCGGGCGGCTTCAAGTACTGCCGGCACCAAGCAACTTGCCAAGGACCCGATCTGCGGAATGATGGTGGACAAGGCCACAGCCATGTCCACCGAGCGGGGTGGCCGCAAGTATTACTTTTGCAGCGAGAGCTGTCTGCGCACGTTTGAATCGCCGGAAACGGAATTGAAGGCGATGAAGACCCGCGTGACCATTGCCTTGACGGGCGTGCTCGCGCTGGCGGTGCTCCGTGCGGGCGCCTTCCTCGCGCTGGCGGCAGGCGCGACCCTGCTGACATGGGCCCCGATTCCCGCGCTGCCCTGGTTCACCTGGGGCGTGTGGCTCTTTCTGCTGGTGACCCCGGTGCAGTTCATCGGCGGCTGGAGCTTCTACAAAGGCGCGTGGAACGCGATCCGCACGCGCAACATCAACATGGATTTCCTGATCGCGCTCGGCACGTCAGTCGCTTATTTCTATAGCGTGGCGGTGCTGTTCTTCCCGTCGTGGCTGCCGGTGAAGGTGGCCGAGCGGGATGTGTACTTCGAGGTCTCCGCGGTCATCATCGCCTTCGTGCTGCTGGGCAAGTACATGGAGGAGATCATCAAGAAGAAGTCCTCCGCAGCCGTGCGTCGCCTGCTTGACCTCAAGCCTGCCGTGGCCCACGTGATCCGCGACGGCAAGGAGGTCGAGATCCCGGCTGAGAGCATCATGGTGTCGGAGCTGGTGGTGGTCCGGCCTGGCGAGAAGATTCCAACGGATGGCAAGGTGACCGAAGGGCAGTCGAGCGTCGATGAGTCGATGTTGACCGGAGAGTCGATGCCGGTCGAAAAGGCCCCCGGCGCACAAGTGATCGGCGGCACGCTCAACCGTTCCGGGGCCTTCACATTTCAAGCGACCCGAATCGGTGCCGACACCGCGCTTGCGCAGATCATCAAGATGGTGGAAGAGGCCCAGGCCAGTTCCGCGCAAATCCAGCGGCTGGCCGATCAGGTCACCGGCTATTTCGTGCCTGCGGTGGTTGCAGTGGCGCTGCTGGCTGTGGTCGGTTGGACGCTGGCGGGGCATTTCCCACAGGGCTTGCTGGCCTTTATCGCGGTGCTGATCATTTCATGCCCGTGCGCACTCGGCGTTGCGACACCCGCAGCGTTGATGGTCGGCGTGGGTAAGGGTGCGGATTCCGGCATCCTGATTCGCGGCGGCGAAGTCCTCGAGCGCGCCGAGAAGCTCACCACCGTTGTCTTCGACAAGACCGGCACGATCACGCGCGGCGAGCCGACCGTGACGGACATCCTTCCATTCGGGTCGCATCAGGAGGCGGAGCTGCTGACCATTGCGGCAGCGGTGGAGTCAGGCTCGGAGCATCCGCTTGGTGAGGCGATCGTCCGGGCCGCGCAGCATCGCACGCTCGCCATACCGAAGGCCGGCGCAATCGAGGCGTTGTCCGGGATGGGCATCCGGGGCGAGGTGGACGGCCGCAGGGTCTGGCTCGGCAACCGGCGTTTATTCGCCCAGCAAGCCATCGCTACCGATGCGGTTGAGCCTGCGCTGACCAGCCTGGAAGCGGATGGCAAGACCGCCATGCTGGTTGGGGTAGAGGGCGAGTTGATTGGCATCGTTGCGGTTGCCGACACCGTGAAGCCCGAAGCGACCGAGGCGGTCACCACGCTCAAGGCAAGGCGAATCAAGGTCGTGCTGCTCAGCGGCGACAATCGCCGTACGGCGCAAGCCATTGGGCGACAGGTTGGCATCGACCGCGTGATCGCTGAAGTGCTGCCCGACGACAAGGTTCAGCATATCCGCGCCCTCCAGCAAGAGGGCGAAGTCGTCGCCATGGTGGGTGACGGTGTCAACGATGCGCCGGCTTTGGCCGCGGCAGATATTGGTATCGCCATCGGTTCGGGCTCGGATGTGGCCAAGGAGACCGGCAGCATCATTCTGATCCGCAATGACGTGCGGGATGTCGCGGCTTCCATCGAACTGTCGCGCGCCACGATGCGCAAGATCAAGCAGAACCTGTTCTGGGCATTCATCTACAACACCATCGGTATCCCGATCGCAGCGTTCGGGCTGCTCAACCCCATTCTTGCGGCAGCCGCGATGTCGCTGTCGTCGCTGAGCGTGGTGGCCAATTCAGCGCTGCTCAAGCGTGTACGTCTTAGAACAACCGAACGCGAGGTGGCGACATGAAGCGCGCAGCCGCCGGGTTCTGCGCCGCGATCGCGACGCTACTGGCTGGGGGCATTCTCTACTGGTACGGGATTTCACCACTCTCGGTCTTGGTCGCCGCCATTCTCCTCGCCTGTCCGGTCTGGGTGATCTGGATGAGTTTGCGCTTGTCACGGCACACCCAGCGCGAAGTGCAGGCAATGGTTAAGCGGGAACTGGACGCCCGCAGAAAGTCGTCAACGTGGAGGCGGAAATGAATTGGCTCTCGCAAAACCTGATTTGGATTGTTCTTGGGGTAGTCGTGGTGGCAATGCTGTTCCGCAGCCGCGCTGGGCAGCGGCATCACCATGGCGACTTTGCCGGCGCAACGCAAGGCGAGTCGGGGGGTACCAGCGACCCCGTGACCGGTAACAAGGTCGATCCCGCGCATGCCATCACGGCCAACTACGAGGGGAAGACCTTCTATTTCGAATCTGAGAATTCTCGCGCTGTCTTTCAGCAGAACCCGTCCCGCTTCGTGCAGGAGCATCATCGCCACCATGGTGGCTGCTGTTAGCTTGCCCCCGTTCCTGCCCCTTCTTTTGTTTGCCTTGTGCCCGCTGTGGCATCTGGTCATGCACCAGGGGCATGAACATCAGCATGAAGAGGTCGAGTCGCAGAACGGTGCCCGCCCCCAAGGAGCGTGACGATGCAGCACGACACACAACCCGGCTATGGACTTTGGACGCTGGTCATCATCAACTCAGCGATCTTCATCATCTTCGCCTTCAGCTTCACCAAGCCCCAGACATCACGCGACTGGCGCTCATTCGGCGCCTTCTCAGCCTTCCTGGTGGCGCTGTTCACCGAGATGTATGGGTTCCCGCTGACGATCTACCTGCTGTTGCCCTGGTTGACGAAGCACTTCCCAGGCGTCGACTTCCTCTCGCACGATGCGGGCCACCTGCTGGAGATGATGTTCGGCTGGCGGACCAATCCGCACTTCGGACCGTTCCACATCCTGAGCAACGTGCTGATCTTCGGCGGCTTCGTCATGCTGGCCTCCGCTTGGCGCGTGCTGTACCTGGCGCAACAGCAGCACCAGCTTGCGACTGGCGGACTCTATGCACGCATGCGCCACCCGCAATATGTGGCGTTTGCCCTGATCATGCTGGGTTTTCTGGTGCAGTGGCCAACGCTGCTGACCCTGGTCATGTTCCCCGTGCTTGTCTGGATGTATGTACGCCTTGCGCTGACTGAGGAGCGGGAGGCATTGACCGAATTCGGGCAGGAATATGAAGCCTACTGCAGCCGGACACCGCGATTTATTCCGCGTTGGGGAGGCGGCACCTTCAAGGCGCCGATCCATTGAGGAAACATCAAGTCGGATGCAACCAGGAAGCGCTCAGTAGTTGCCTAAGCGCCAACCTGCCAAGAAGTCGCTGAAGCCTTATTACGCGCCGGTGTCACGCGCTTCACACACCTGGCAAGCCGGTGTTTGGTCAAGGTCGCAGTTGGAACGCTCTGCAGCGGGGCATACGACTGAGCCCACACGTATGGCCAAGTCCGTAAAGCTATTGGAAAGACAGCCCAGCAGCCTGAGTTGGAATCGCCCAGGTTACGCATACCGCGTCCAGCGCATCGGATGACTCCATTTCAGCCACCCGGCACCCAACGGCGTCGCCAGTGCGCGCACGAATGGGCTCCCGGACTTGTCGAACAGTCTTACGTTGAATTGCGAAACCAGGCTTACGCGCTCGACTATGCGGTCGTCTTTCGATCCTGTGCGCAGCCTTACTTGGTATCGGGATGGAAATGCCGGGATTTGTCTTTGCGCACGCTACCTTTGGCCGGTGTAACTGCCGGCGTGCTTGAGGCGGCAACACCGGTTCGTTCAGCTGTATGGGAGTGCGGTATGACCTTGCTCGCGGCAGGCGCTTCGGGGGCTACGGGCTTGTCGGCATCGGCGGCATACACACTCGCCGACAAGGAAGATGCAGCGAAAATCAATGCAGAAATGATGACTCGGGGTTCCATTTGTTTCTCCTCGCAGGTGATGAACACTATGCTCAGTCTGTGCCGGTAAAGCCTTCGCAAACATGACCCAGAAATGACATTTCAGTCAGGATCATCGAAGCCGACGCGCAGTCTGATTTTGGAGCCAGCGCCAGTAAAGCTCGCTTGCACAGTGCGGCTCATTAGCGACGCTCACCCCGCGGCGGCGTAGAGCTTTCTCGGTCTTCCTTGCTGTTGCCGAGCACCGCGCGCAACACATCGACATGGCGCTGGCCGTGCCGCATCAGACGCTCCGGAAATCGCGAGGCGAGCCAAGCGTAGACGTGATACTTGGCCAACTTGCCAAGCCACAGCGCAGCAATGACCTCCACGACCGGCAGACGAGAGATCGCTGCAAACATGAGTGCGGGGGTCAGAGGCGCCGGCAGCGCTGCAATGACCAACAGCGAGACGACGCCGTAGTGTTTCAGCCAATGCGTCGCGTCACGCCACGCGGCTGAACGCACAACGTCCGGATAGGCTGCGAACAACCGGCTCCATCCCAGGTGATGAAACACAAGGTACAGCGCGAGCGCACCGGTGGCCGCTCCCAGACTTGCCCAAATCGCAATGGACACCCAGCGGCGCGGCGCCAGCAGCACCGCTGCCATGAGCAAGCTTGCGAACGGAACCGACATCGACAGTTCCGCAGCCAGTGCTGCCCCGGCAACCACCAGCGGATACGCGCGTGAGTCGGAGCACCGCGTCAGGGCACGAAGCAGGCCAGATTGCAGGCTGATGCGAAGCATCGGCTGGTTCTCCTCATTGCCAGACGACTAGCACGCCGGCGGAGATCGCGATGGCCTGGACGGCTCGGGGCCAAAGGTCGAATGGACAAGCATGGTTCATGCGGAAACCCCTTCCATCAAGTTCTGCAGAACACTGGACGGCGTTGCAGCAACGCCGATGCAGTAAATACAGTGTTGCACGTGCCAATGCCTCTGGGTTGATCGAAAGCAGCTCCTGATAGGTGTCAGAGGGTAACCAGCGCTGCGTGGGAATGCATAACGGTGTCAGCGCCATGACGCGTGCACACTTGAAATGACGTCGTCACGCCTAGCCTTGATCTAGATAAAGCGACCGTGCGTAGAAAGGTATAGGGTGATTTATGTGGCACGCGGTGCTCGACCAAGGAGGTGGCTCGTGATGGTTCACTGGTTCGACATGGCTGGATACGGTCTGGCCCATTGGATCACCTTTGCCGTCATGGCGCTGGTGTTGCTTTACCCCATTGGCCGGATCTTGATGCGCATTGGCTTCTCGCCATTCTGGGCGGCTCTGGTCTTTGTGCCGCTTTTCAACCTCATCGGGCTTTGGCTGTTGGCCTTCGTTGAATGGCCACGCTCCAGAGGGCCGAGGTAGGGGCCGCTCCGGCGCCCAGCTTTGCCATGTCCTGCAACGCGATGCTTCGTGCGTTTTGTCTGGCGCTCGTCGTGGTGTGCATGCCCGCCGCCACGCGCGCCGCTGAGCCGGACGGGCGCACGCTGGTCGAACGCGTCGATACCTTGCTATGGGGCAAGACGCTGCAGGGTGAATTCGAGATGACCATCACCACCCCCCGCTGGCAGCGCACCTTGGACCTGCGCGCGTGGATGGAGCGGCCACGCCGCTCGTTTATCCGCGTTCGCGCGCCCGCCAAGGAAGCGGGAATCGGATCGTTGCGCATTGGCGCCGAGATGTGGAATTACCTGCCCAACATCGAGCGCACGATCAAGATTCCGCCATCGATGATGCTGCAGCCCTGGATGGGTTCCGACTTCACGAACGACGATCTCGTCAAGCAGAGCAGCGTCGTGGATGACTACACGCACCGGGTTCTGCGTACCGAAAATCTCAACGGCGCCGCATCCTACGTCATCGAGTCGATTCCCAAGCCCGATGCGCCTGTCGTCTGGGGCAAGATTCTTTATTGGGTCCGGCAAGCGGATTCGATTCCGCTCAAGCAGGAGTATTACAACGAGCGTAATGAGCTCGTGCGTGTCCTGACCTTCTCCAATGTCGGCCCGATGGGAGGGCGCGTTATCCCGACCAAATGGGAGATGCGGCCGGTGAACGAGCCCGGCCATTCCACGACGATTACTGTCAAGTCTGCGCAGTATGACCAGCCGTTCGACGTGGATATCTTTACCCAGCGCAACCTGCAAAAGCCATGAACACCGCTGACGTTGTCGTCAAGCTGGCTGGAGTCTCCCGGCTTTACCGGCAGGGCGGAAGTGCCGTGCGTGCGCTGCAGCAAATCAACTTGGAGATCCGCAGGGGCGATTTCGCCGTACTGGTCGGCCCGTCGGGCTCCGGCAAGACGACGCTGCTGAATGTGATCGGCGGTCTCGACTCACCCAGCGAGGGGCGCGTATGGGTCGATGGCACGGAAATCGGGCAACTGGGCAAGAGCGCGCTCTCGGAAATCCGGTTACGCAAAATCGGTTTCGTTTTTCAGGAATTCAACCTGATTCCTGTGCTCTCGGCGCTGGAAAACGTGGAGTTCGTGATGCTCCTGCAGGGCGTGCCGCCCGTGCAGCGGCGCACGCGCGCCATTGCGCTGCTCAATGAGCTTGGCCTCGACGGGTTGGAGAACAGGCGGCCGCAGCAGCTCTCCGGCGGCCAGCAGCAGCGCGTCGCCGTGGCGCGCGCCATCGCGGCCGAGCCGATCATCGTGCTGCCCGACGAGCCGACTGCCAATCTGGATTCGAAAGCCGGCGCTGCGCTTATGGACATGATGAAGACCTTGAACGAGCGGCGCGGTGTGACGTTCGTCTTCTCCACCCACGATCCGATGGTGGTCGAGCGTGCGAGGCGTGTCATCCGCCTGCGTGATGGCCAGGTCGAAGCTGACGAGCGGCGGTCGCCATGATGCTGTCGCTCGCCATCCGCAACGTGCTGCGTAACAGAAGGCGTTCTGCGATCACGATTTCGTCGATCGCCATTGGCCTGATCGCGATGATCTTCCTCTGGGGGTTCACCGACGGAATGAACCGCGAGATGGTTGAAAACACCACGCGCTATTTCGCCGGCGATGCGCAAGTGCACCTCAAGGGGTATCACGACGATCCGATCCTGGATCTCGCGATGCCAGATTCGGCGCCCATCCTGCGCACCGTGCGCGATGAGGCGGGCGTTGCTGCAGCCAGTGTCCGGTTGGAAACCAAAGCACTGGTGAGCCGTGGCGACAAATCGCGCGGCGTCATGCTGGTGGGTATTGAGCCGGCAGACGAAGCGCAGGTGACGATCCTCTCCGATGCAATCGTGTCCGGTCGGCCGCTGGAAAACGAGACGCCTGGTGTCTTGATTGGGGAGAAGCTCGCCGAGTCGCTCGCGGTGCAACCTGGTCAGGACATCGTGTTCGTGGGACAAGGCTACGATGGCTCGATATCGAGTGGCAAGTACCCCGTGCGCGGTATTTTCCGCAGCAAGATCGACGATCTCGATGGCTACGTCGCCGTGATGCCGTTGCCAACGGTACGTGAGTTTCTCTCCGCACCCGGCGGCGCCACCGCGATTGCGCTGCGGCTACGCGATCGAACGGCGCTGGATTCGGTTGGCGTCAATCTTGCGGCCCGTCTGGGCGACCGTTATGAAGTCGTGGGGTGGCCGCGGCTGCTGCCGATGGTAGCGGTCAGCTCTCGCTTTCACGAGGTCACAACCTACGTGGTGCTGCTGGTGTTCTTCGTTGTCGTGGTATTTGCCGTGGCGAACCCGGTGCTCATGTCCGTCATGGAGCGCACGCGCGAGTTCGGCATCATGCTTGCCGTCGGCATGAACCGCGCGCGCGCCCTCCGGCTGGTCCTCTATGAATCGATGCTGCTGGGCCTCGTGGGGCTGGTTGTTGGCAACGCGGTCGGCTGGTCGATCAACGCGTATTTCGCGCGTGCGGGTATTCATCTCCATGCGTTCGAAGCTGGGCTGCGCACGATGCCCGGACTCTCTGATGTCGTTTATCCGGTGGTCAGCGTCGAGCGCGGCATTGTGCTGTCGGTGGCGGTCTTCTTCATTGCCGGGCTCGCAGCGCTTTACCCTGCAGCCAAGGCTGTGCAGCTAAGGCCTATCGAGGCGATTCGTGGGCTCCCGGCTGCCATGCGGGTGTCCTCGCATGACACAGGGGGGCTCGGCTTGCCGGTGTTCGTGCTGCTTGCGCTGCGCAATCTGCTGCGCAATCCACGACGCACCGTTCTCATGGCCGCAGGCGCCGCCTTCGGCATCGTGGGCTTTGTGTTCATTCTGGGGTTCTTCGACGGCTTTTTCGATCAGACCATCGAGAACTCCACGCGCTACCTGACGGGGCACATCCAGATCGAGCGCAAGGGCTTTCGCAAGGACTACGCCCCAGAGCTTGCCATCGACGGTGCCGCCTCGCTGCTGGACGCCGTCCGTGGCACGCCCGGGGTGACTGCCGCCGCGCCGCGCACCCAGACGCAGGCGCTGGCGAGCACCGCCGCGAAATCCGAAGGCATCATGCTGATCGGCATCGATCCGGTGGCGGAAGCCGAGGTCACATTCATCGCCCGCACAGTCGTCCAGGGCCGCGCGCTCGCACCGGGAGCCGATCGCGAGATCATGGTCGGGCGCAAGCTGGCCGACAAGCTTGGTGTTCGACTGGGCGAAAAGATCGTCGTCATGGCCCAGGCCGCCAACGGTGAACTCGGAACGGCAGCGTATCGCGTGGGCGGCATTTTTTCGACGGAGAGTGCCAGTTTCGACGGGGCGTTTGCGTTCGTGACGCTACCAGCCGCGCAGTCGCTGCTGGCGCTCGGTTCGCGCGTCTCCACCATCAATATCCGGCTTGAGGATCGCGCGCGCGTTTCGTCCGCCATCGCCATGCTGCGCGAGCGTATTGGCGCCGCCGACCCGACGGTCGTACCCTGGCAAGAACTCCTGCCGCAGCTCGAAGACATGAGTCGGCTCCTGCGCGTGGTGAGCAATATCATCCTGGCCGTGCTGCTTCTGGTGATCACAAGTGCGGTCATCAACACCGTCTTCATGGCTGTTACCGAGCGCACACGCGAGTTTGGCGTGATGCTGGCGCTCGGCACATCGCCGGCAGCGTTGCGGCGCATGGTCGTGTACGAGACCGTTGCCTTGCTGCTGCTGGCTGCGGCCGTCGGCTATGGTGCCGGTATCGCGCTGGTGCTGTATCTGGGGCATGCCGGCATAGACCTGTCGAGCTTCTTTGCCGGATATTCCGCAATACCTGGGCTGACGGGCATCATCTACCCGCGCGTCGTCAGTGCGACAGTGGTCCCGCCAGGCGTTGCCATGCTGGTCGCAGGCGTGCTGGTATCGCTCTATCCCGCAGCCAAAGCGGCGCGGCTCGATCCTGTGCAGGCGATTCGCCATGTTTAAGCAGACTGTGCTGCTCGGGTTGGCCGCCACGGCAGCGCATTCTGCGATGGCACAGGAAGCCTCGGCTCCCAGCTCTGGGGTGAAGTTCTCCGGCTATTACAAGTCCCTTCTGGAAGGTTCGGAAACAATCCTGCCGGCAGGGCAGCGCTACGTGTTCGACCTCAATCGCCTGCGGCTGGAGGTCAAAGGCAACGTTTCCGACCATGTTGCCGTCGATCTGCAATACGACAATGAAGTGCTGCTCGGCAGCTATTTGCGCACCGCTCAGTTTGGAGCCCAGCAGAGTTTGGCTCCGGACCAATATCTGAATCTCGACGGCACTTACCTCAGGGGCCGCTCGTATGAAGGCAGGCAGCGCCTCTATCGCGGCAATGTCACGCTCTCATCCGGAGACACGGACCTAAGGGTCGGGCGGCAGCGTATTGCGTGGGGGACTGGCCGGTTCTGGAGCCCGCTTGATTTGCTCAACCCGCTCAATCCCATCGCCCTTGAACGCGAGGAACGTGTCGGCGTTGATGCAGTTCTTGCTGAGCACAAGCTTGGCCCGCTTTCCCGCGTGATGCGGTGTACGCACCGGAGCACGGCGGCGCACGTTCCAGTGCGGCGCTCAACTGGCACTCGAATGCCGCCGGTGTCGACTATTCGCTGGTCGGGGGCCGCTTCGGAAATGAAGAAGTAGCGGGCGTCGATGTGGCAGGCCAGATAGGCGCCGCTGGCGTGCGCGGCGAGTTCACGCTTGTGCATGCAACAAATGGGGCCAGTTATCAGCGCGCGGTGCTTGCGCTCGATTACGCCTTTGCAAATACGTTGACGCTCAGCGGTGAGCTTTACTACAACGGCGCCGGTACGACCAATCCTGCCGCCTACGATTTCGCGTCCCTGTTCGCTGGCAAGGTTCAGAGTGTTGCCAAGCATTATTTGGGCGGCTACGTGAGCTATGAGATCACTCCGCTACTCAAATGCGAGGGCTATGTCGCGCAGAATCTCGACGACAAGAGCCGGTTCCTGTCACCCGTCCTGAGATATTCCGTTAAGACGAACCTGGACTGGTCGATCGGCGCCCAATTCTTCATGGGCGGCGGCAGTAGCGAGTACGGTCATCTTCGCAACATTTACTTTACCCAGATCCAGTGGTTCTTTTAGCCGACAACACTTGCATTTCCTCAGACTGACCGCCGCAAGCCGGGCCATGAACGGCGGCGTTTCCGAGGACAGTGGAGGGGCCCATGAACGCAACAACCCAGGCAGGTCAGGATCGCGATGAAGGCAACGCAGCGGCTACCGCCGCATTTCCGCGACTGCTGCAGATACTGCGCGCGCTGGCCGGCACGGGCTGGGCGCATTATGTGGAGCGGTTGCATCTGCGGCGCACGGTGTTCGACAGCGCACATGAAACCGCGAAGACCGACTTGCGCGACGCGAAGCGGTTTCGTGAAATGCTGGAGGGCCTCGGTCCGGCATTCGTCAAATTCGGCCAGCTTCTGAGTTTGCGGCGCGACATGCTGCCGGAGAGCTACATCGAGGAGTTACAAAAGCTCCAAGACGACGTCGCGATATTTCCCGGTGACCAGGCGCGCGCCATCATCGAGCGCGAACTGGGAAAACCTGTCGAGGAATTGTTTGCCGAATTCGACGAGACGCCTCTTGCCGCCGCATCGATCGGCCAGGTCCATACGGCGCACCTCATGGACGGCAGTAGCGTTGTGGTCAAGGTGCAGCGCCCCGGCATTGAGCCGATCATTCACGCCGACATCAACATCATGCGGTTTCTTGCCCGGCGGCTGGAGCTCCATGTTCCGGAGGCTCGCCGGTTCGGCCCGTCGGATTTGGTCGAAGAATTCGCGCGGCTCATCAGCGATGAACTGGACTATCACATTGAGGCGCGAAACGGCGACCGCTTGCGTGAGAACTTCGAGGGCGATCCCGATGTCGTTGTGCCGCGCATCTACTGGGACCTGACCAGCCGTCGCGTCCTGACGATGGAGCGCAGTCTCGGCCACAAGCTCGCGCAACAACCTGCGGACCTCGCGCATCGGCAGCAAGTCGCGGAAAAGCTGATGCAGTCATTCCTGAAACAGGTCTTCGAGCACGGGTTCTTCCACGGTGATCCGCATCCTGGCAATGTGTTCCTCCTCGACGATGGCCGGCTATGCCTGCACGACTTCGGCATCATGGGCGAGTTGTCGGCGCATGATCAGGAAGCGCTCGCCCAGCTCATCCTGGCTGTCAGTTCGGCGGACATTGCGTGGATGGTGGACGCTTATTTCGAGATGGGTGTCGCTGCCGAGGGTGTCGACCGCGAGGCCTTCACCCGCGATGCCGCCAAGGCGCTCAGCGCGTATTACGAGGCTGCGGGCAAAGGCTATTCGTTTGGCGAGATCGTGCGGCAGTTCGCACAACTGAGTCAGCGTCACCAGATACGGCTGCCTCGCCAGTTCCTGCTGGTTTCGAAGGCCTTCATGCTGATCGAGGCGCAAGCGCTGACCATGGACCCCAGTTTCAATGCCTTGATGTCGCTGCACGACTATGTGCCGCGCTTGCTTGGCCGCCACGTGTTGCAGGGTCTCAATCTTCCGCTTGCCGATATCAGCCGAGGTTTTCGCACGCAGCGCTCATTGCGTCACGCTGTGAGCAACCTGCCCGACATGTTGAACCGCGCAGTCGAGGTCTTGAGCAGCGGGAAAGCGACGCTTCATATCGAACACGATCAATTGCAAGGCCTGGAAGCGCACATCGACCGGGCGAGCAACCGGTTGAGCCTGAGTCTGATTATCGCCAGCCTTGTCATTGGCTCGTCCATCGTCATGACGTTCCACAGCGGGAACGGGCCGCACTATTGGGGGATTCCGCTGCTGGGACTTGTCGGCTTTGTGGTTGCGTCCGTCATGGGGCTTGCGTGGGCCATCGCCATCCTGCGGTCTGGAAAGCTATAAGGGACGCAGGTGGCAGTTGACCTAGAACACGCTCAACGTGCCGCTTACCAGCTCGCTGACTAGGTCCGGAAGCGCAGTCAACTCTTGTTTGGCGAGTTCGCGGATTTGCCGCTGCTGTGCCGGCGAGAGGCCGCCCGCGGCGACCACGTCGATTGCTGCCAGTTGAGGCTGGTCGATGGGCCGGCCGATTGTCGAGAGTAGGTGGACCGTCACGGCGTTGACGCCATCGACGCCGGCATGGATGCGGCCCGCTAGCCGATGCGCCAGCACGTTGTAGAGCTTGCCGACATGCGCTGCCGGGTTCTTCCCGGCGGCGGCCTCCAGCGACATGGGCCGGTAGGGGGTAATCAGGCTATTGACGCGGTTTCCCCGGCCAACTTCGCCGTCGTCGCCGTGCTCCGCGCTCAAGCCCGTGACGGTCAGGTAGAGTTCGTTCTCGCCGCGCGCTGCAGGGTTATCGAGCGTATTGATCGCGATTTTGCACGCAGGCAGGCGTTTGGCAAGGTAGGCGGAAATCCGGCCCTTCAGCGTGAAGTAGTCTTCGGTGTCTTGCACGCATCGGTCGACGAGTGCAAGTGCAACCGTCAATCGCAGATGCGTATCGTGACGGCTGCCCATGATCTTGTAATCCAGTCCGGCTACCTCGAAGGCTGTTCGAAAATCGCTGGAACGCAAGATCTTTGCGGCACGGAGCACCGCGTTTTCGAGCGAGGAGAGCGGCGCGTAGCCGACTCCAAAAGAGGTGTCGTTGGCCAGCGGGAGCGAGGAGGGTGACGTGACGCGCTGAAGGTTCGGGGCCGAGGGCCGGAGGATCGGCTCAATGCCGATCGCGTTGCCGATGTTGCCCAAGGTCTCGATCAGGTAACCACGGATCGCTTGCTCGACCACCGCCTGGACCGGCGTCGACGGCAACTCCGTCACAGGGCCCGAAACGATCAGCCGCATGGGGCGCAGCACGTCACCGCCACCGAATTTTGGCCGGCTGATGCCGCCGATCAGCAGCGCCTTGTCCAGATTGAAATGCTGGATGGCCCCATAGCTCCCAAGGTATGCCCGGCATAGGGCACGGGCGGCAGCCTCGACCGCGCCGTCGCAAAGGCTGTCGGGGTGACCGATGCCCTTGTGCTCGCACATTTCGGTCTGCGTGGACCATTGCGACGGCACGGCTGTGACCGACAGTGCAATCTCTTCCAGGGCTGGCATAACGGTGCCCCCGTTCTTGTGTCGCGTGATGTTGTCATTCTATGCGTCACGCTCCGTCGATCCAGGGTCCTTGAGGCGTATCAACAGACGCGTCACTTGAGCGACTAGACTGGGATCAACCCAATCCATTGCCTAATGGCGCACACGCTGCGCTGGAACGGTTTTCGGCGCGTCGCGGTGTTCTCCAGGACCTTCCTGCGATCAGATCATGAAAACGACATCTTCCATGCGCAAGCTATGGCTGCCATTCGCGACAATGCTCATTCTGGGTCTCACCGGTTGCGGCTATAACACCATTCAATCCCAGGACGAGCAGGTCAAGGCCGGCTGGTCGGAAGTGGTGAACCAGTACCAGCGCCGCGCCGACCTGGTGCCGAACTTGGTCAACACCGTTAAGGGATACGCCAGCCACGAACGGGAAGTTCTGACGCAGGTGACCGAGGCTCGCGCCCGTGTCGGCTCCATCCAGGCGTCGCCCGCGCTGCTCAACGACCCGCAAGCGTTTGCCCAGTTCCAGGCCGCCCAACGGCAACTCTCAGGGTCACTGTCCAGGCTGCTTGCAGTGTCGGAGAACTATCCCCAGTTGAAGGCGGATGCCGGTTTCCGAGATCTGCAGGCGCAGCTCGAGGGCACGGAAAACCGGATTGTCATTGCACGCAACCGGTACATCCAGGCGGTGCAGAACTACAACGTGACCGTGCGTTCGTTCCCCTCGAATCTGACCGCCATGGCCTTCGGCTATAAAGAAAAGCCCAATTTCACGGTGGCCAACGAAGAGGCCATTGCCAAGCCACCGCAAGTCGAGTTCGGTACCGCGCCCGCAAGCACTCCGGGGATGACGAAATGAACCTGCTCAGGGCCGCGCGCGGAATACTGGTGGCGGTGACGGCTTTTGTGGCGCTCGGCGTCGCGGCTGAGGTGGCTATTCCACCCCTGACAGCGAGGGTGACTGACCAGACCGGCACGCTGACACCGGAGCAGCAGGCCACGCTGGAAGCCTCCCTGCAGGCTTTTGAGGCGAAGAAAGGCTCGCAGGTTGGGGTGCTCATTGTTCCCACTACCCAGCCGGAGACGATCGAGCAGTATTCGATTCGTGTGGTCGAGCAGTGGAAACTAGGCCGCAAGCGCGTGGATGACGGAGCGTTGCTCATCATCGCAAAGGACGATCGTGCGGTGCGCATCGAAGTCGGCTACGGCTTGGAAGGCGTCCTGACAGACGCGGCAAGCAAGCGCATCATCAGCGAAGTGATTGTGCCGCAGTTTAGGCAAGGCAACTTCTACGGTGGCGTGGCGGCAGGCGTCAGCAGCATCCTTGCCGTGATCGAGGGAGAGCCGCTACCGCCACCGACGGAACGGAATGGCTACAGCCCCAATTCGATTCGGTCGTATATGCCTGTCATTCTGCTTCTCACCCTGGTGTTGGGCGGCGTGTTGCGGGCAATGCTGGGCCGCTTTCCTGGGGCGGTGGCGACGGGCGGCGCGGTCGGCCTGCTCGCATGGGCTCTTTCGGGCGCGATGTTCGTCGCCGTTTTTGCCGGGGCCATCGCGCTCATGTTCACGCTGCTCGGCGGCGGTATGGGCGCCCATGTGGGCTCGCGCAGCATTGGCGGGCGCATGGGTGGTGGCGGATTCGGCGGCGGCGGCGGGGGTTTTGGCGGCGGTGGAGCTTCGGGCAAATGGTAAGGGCAAATATTAGGCGCATGGTGAGCCATCTGCCGATGACCCATTGGCAGGTCAGACGCGCATTCCCGCGCGAGACGATGCATGCAATCGAGCAGGCCATCGCGCAGAGCGAGTCCTCTCATGTCGGGCATCTCTGTTTTGCCGTGGAGGGCGCGCTGAGTTTTCCTGCCTTGCTGAAGGGGCTCTCGCCGCGAGCGCGCGCGCTTGAAGTCTTCTCGCAGCTACATGTCTGGGATACCGAGCTGAACAATGGCGTCTTGATCTATCTCCTGTTGGCGGACCGCTCCGTTGAGATCGTGGCTGATCGCGGTATCCATGCGAAGGTTGGCGCCCACGGGTGGGAGTCGATCTGCAGGCAGATGGAGACGGCGTTCCAACAGGGTGAGCACCAGCGCGGGGTTATTGAAGGCGTGCAGGCTGTCATCCAGAGTCTGACGCTGCATTTTCCGGCGCGCGATCGTCGCCGAGACGAATTACCCGACAAGCCCGTGATTTTGTGAGCGCCGAATTCAACGCTCCAATCCCGGTGCAGTCGCGTTAGGAGGTCAACATGTTCCATCGCTCCCCTGACTGCGTGTCGCGCGACCTTCCTCCCGAATGACGAACTCGTAATTTCAACGTCATCGCCCAGTCAGGGGCTGATTCCTATAGTGGCTCGCAAAGCAAGTTTTTTAACTCAGCCACATTAGGAGAATGCGATGAACCGAATCAAGAAGACTTCTGTGATTGCCGCTGCGCTGCTCGCTCTCGGCGCGAACATTGCTACCGCGGCAACCTTCAGCAGCGGTGCAAATGGTCAACGTGACGTCTACACCGACGGCGGGCGCATGACACGCGACGCCTATACAGACGGCTCGCGTTCGACGAGCACGCGCGATCCTTATACCGACGGCGGCAAGGCGGGGAAGTTTGAAATTTATTCGGACGGGGCGTGGGCTGGAGACACACGCTATCCTTCCAGCGAAGGCGCATCCACGTAACGGGCGAACCAGGGAAGTGAACATTCCAGACATGAACTTCCCGTCTGGGCTTTAGACATTCGGCCCTCGGCGAAAAGGTCAGAGGGCGTTGAATCACAAGGGTGGGACCCGCCGCATTGGAGGTATCGCCGTCACGCGCGATGCCTTCCCTTCGCAGTTCGTCTAGTACCGGGTCGTGGGGCTTGAGGTGGCGCAAGACTACGCTCAGCCTGCCGGGCTACACCCCACCAGCGCAACGCCGCCAGGGAACCGAGCAGCAATATGGCTGCCGCGGCCCAGAACGGCGCGAGCGGATTCCACCCGAACAAGCTGCCGGCCCCAACTGAGCCCAGGGCCTGCCCCAGGTTGCCCGCGGCAGCCTGCCGTGCAAGCAGCGACCCAGCAAAGGTTCGATCGCGTTCCAGCAGTTCGTACGACAGCACGGGCCCGATCATCCCGATGCCGGTGGCTACCACCGCAATCAACAGCCCGAGTGCGCCAGCGCCCGGCACCAGCGCGGCAAATCCAAGTGCGGCGGCCGAGGCGATGAAGGCACCCGCGACCCAGCGCTGGTCGATGCGCCGACGTACCGCGGGGAACAGCAGCAAGGACTGCGCACCCAACATCGCGAGGCTGCAGGTGACGAACATGGCCGCCATCGTCGAGTTCGACAGTCCCAGCGTCTGGCCGCCAAACAGGCTAAAGCCCACTTCGAATGTCCCTGTGGCAAACGACGCCAGCGTCGCCAGCAGCATGGAGGCGCCGACGAATTGCCGGCGCTCGCGGCTCATGCTGCGCAATGTACTGATTCCGGCGTCCGTCGGGCGCGGCGATTGCAGGCATCGGGGTGCCGTCAGCAGCAGCGGCAGACCGACGGTCACGACTGCCAGCGCCGGCCAGTTGACCATGCCTGCCATTTGTCCGGCGCGCACGCCCATCACGGGACCCGACAGCCAACTCCCGAAGGCGGGCCCCGCCAGGAAGCCAACGGACGCAGCATTGCCGATGAGTACGAAGCGCCGGCTGCGTTGCACGGCGTCGCTGATGTCGGTTACGTAGGCCTGGGCCCCCGGCACGATGGCGGCCGCGCCAGCACCGGCGATCAACCGGCTGACATAGATCATGGCCAGGCTGGGCGTCAACGCGGCAGCCGCGGTCCCGAGCAGGTACGTTGCAAAGCCCGCGATCAAAACCACCGCCCGGCCATGCCGGTCGGATTGGCGGCCCCACCACGGCGCGAAGACGAATAGGGCGAGCGTGTAGACGCCGCCCAGCATGCCGACATGCCACGCGAGCGTCTGCCGCGTGACGTTGCCCAGATACTGCGATAGGTACAACTGCAGCAGCGGCAGCCCCGCACCGTAGCCGAGCGCGACGACAAACACCATCGCCAGCAGCACCACCAATGTGGGCCATACAGCCCGCTCGGTCGGCGGCGGAAGGGGAGCAGTTGGGACGTCGCGCATGCTGTTCAGCTTGTACTCTGGGCTGCGGCCGATTCGGAGATGCCGTTGCGCACCGTTGCCGCCGTAGCGCGCCGGATGCCGGTGAGCCGGGTGCGCTTGAGCATTAGTGCGTTGACTGCAACCAACGCCGAACTGCCCGACATTGCAAGAGCCGCCACCTCCGGGCTGATCGTGAACGGGTAGAACACGCCGGCCGCTAGCGGGAACGCAATCACGTTATAAGCGACCGCCCACCACAGGTTCTGGTGCATCTTGCGCAAGGTCGCGCGCGATAGCTCGATCGCGCCAACCACATCGAGCGGGTCGCTCTTCATCAGTACGACATCGGCGCTTTCCATCGCGACGTCAGTACCGGCGCCGATAGCGAAGCCGACGTCGGCCTGCGTCAACGCAGGGGCATCGTTGATGCCGTCACCGACCATGCCGACCTTCTTGCCTTGCGCTTGCAGCTCCTTGACCTTCGCGGCCTTGTCGCCCGGCAGCACGTCAGCCAGCACGATGTCGATGCCGAGTTCGTGCGCAATGCGCTCGGCCGTTGCTTGGTTGTCGCCAGTCAGCATCGCCACCTGAACGCCCCTGGCATGCAGCGCTTTGACAGTCTCCGCCGAGGTTGGTCGCACGGCATCTGCAATCGCGATGAGGCCAATGAGGCTGCCGTCGTGGGCTACGTGCACGACCGTGCGGCCTTGGCCCTGCAGACGCTCGGACTCGCCGGCAAGTTCGCCGAGGTCGATGGCGTTGGCCTCCATCAGGCGCCGATTGCCCAGCAAGGCGAGGTGGCCGGCGACCGTGGCCTGCGTGCCTTGACCATCGATGTTCGTAAAGTCGGTGATCGCCTCCGACGCGAGTGCCCCTGCGCGCTTGAGGATTGCGACCGCGAGCGGGTGCTCGGATAGTTTCTCGACGGAGCCAGCGATGCGCAACAGCTCGTCGACGGTGACATGGCGGGCCACGGCCATGTCGACCACCTCGGGCTGACCGAGCGTGAGCGTGCCCGTTTTGTCGAAGATCACCACATCAAGCCGTGTCGCTTCCTCGAGCGCGGAGGCATTCTTGAAGAGGATGCCGTTCATCGCGCCAAGACCGGTGCCGACCATCACCGCCATCGGGGTGGCCAACCCGAGTGCATCGGGGCAGGCGATCACGAACACTGTGATCGTGAGTGTCAGGGCCAGAAGCACCGGCTGGCCAAGCGCGAAGTACCAGGCGACGAACGTCGCCACGCCGATCACGAACGCAATCACCACCAGCCATTGGGAAGCCTGGTCGGCCAGCAACTGTGCCGGCGCCTTCGAGTTTTGCGCTTCCTGCACCAGCTTGACGATCTGCGCCAGGGCAGTGTCCGCGCCGATCTTGGTCGCGCGGTAGCGGAAGCTGCCGCTCTTGTTGATCGTCGCGCCGATCACCTTGTCGCCGGCGGACTTCTTCACCGGCATTGATTCGCCGGTGAGCATCGATTCGTCGACCTGCGATGCGCCCTCCAGCACTTCCCCATCGACCGGAATTTTGTCGCCTGGGCGGACGAGGACGACGTCGCCGAGCAGCACGTCCGCAGTCGCTACCGTCAACTCCCGACCGTTGCGGAGCACCGTGGCCTTGGGCGGAGCGAGGTCCATCAGCGCGCGGATCGCTTCCGAGGCGCCCGCGCGAGCCCGCATCTCCAACCAATGCCCCAGCAGGATGAACACCAGCAGTACCGCAACTGCCTCGTAGAACTGCGCCCCACCGAAGACGAAGGTGCTACCCACGCTGAATGCATACCCGGTGCCGACGCTCAGCACCACCAGTACCGCCATGTTGAGCACGCCATTGCGCAGCGCCCGCGCGGCGGCTACAAAGAAGGGCCACGCCGGGTAGACCACCGCACCCGTGGCCAGCAGGAACAGCCAGATGCCGAGGTTGATTCCGAAGGGCGGCTTCAGCTTGATGAAGTCCATACCCATCGGGGCATAGAGAAAGATCGGCACCGCGAACGCCAGGCAGATCCAGAAGCGGTTGCGCATGTCGAGCGCCATCGCCTTGGCGTCCATGCCGGGTCCATGCCCCATCTCGTGGGCCATCGCCTCCATGCCGGCATGATCCATGGCGGCGTGCTCGGGCGGATGACCGGCAGGCGCGTGCTCATGCGCTGCGCGATGCATGGCGTGCTCCATCGGGCCGCACAGGTGATGGGGTGTCAGTTCCCCGGCGCAGTGGTGGCCGCAGTCCGTGATCGCCACCCGGATGCGTTCCGAGTCGGTGCGCCGCGGGTCGTAGGTGACGGTGGCCGAACCAGCCACCGGGTTGACTGAAACCCGCTCGACGCCGCGCATCTGCGCCAGATGCTTCTCGACGCCACGCGCAGACAGCGGGGACAGCAAGCCGGTGACCTCAAAGGTAGCTGTTGTGCTCATATAAAAATCCGTGGGGAGGATAAAGACCGGCGTGCGATGAAGTGCAGCGCGACCGCAACGCTCAGCACAGCGGCGAAGAAGCACCACACCGAGATGAACCAACGGGCATAGACAAGATAGGACACGAACGACGAACCGAGCGCCAGCAGGCCGAATACCTTGACCCAGGTGTGGCTGGAGAGCAGCAGGCTGACCGTCGTGGACAGCAGGTACAGCGTCATCGATGCAGCAATGTAGAAGTGCGGCGAGTGGTAGTCCACATGGCCACCCACGGGATGCGCCTGGATCGGGTTGGTCGCCAGGCTATATAGCAGGTAGGCGCTCACCGCCAGCCCGCCGGCCATGAAGGAGCACAGCGCGCGGCGTCGCGGGCCGCTCGGTTCCATCAGCCATGTCGCGACGGGCACGTACACTGGCCACAGCACGTGGGAGAAGAACGAGTAGGCCTGTATCGCGGCGAAGTTGAGCCCGGGCGGGCCGCCAAAGGTCAGCCACACCGCGCCTTCGATAAACTGCTGGAGCGCGAACAGCAACGGGATGGCCGCGTACGGGCGATCGGCTGGCCGTCGCGCCATGGGCAGAGTCACGGCACCGATAGCCAGCAGCACCGTGCCGGCCGAAAAGCTTGCCGTGGCGGAGAAGCACATGGCGCTCAGCTTCCCCGGGTTAGTTGCTGCCGGCTGCGGTACAGGTCGCGCCGGGTCAGTGGGACCGGCCACTGGCTGCGGTGGCCGCAGGGACGGTTCGAGGCGAGAATCTGGTAGACGCCGCTGCCCCCGGCCTCGAACTCGAGCGCGCAGGCTGCCATGTACAAGCGCCAGACACGGTAGGCAGCTTCGCCGACTTCGGCAACCGCCGCCTCGCGCTGCGCTTCCAGGCGCCGTACCCAGTGCCGCAGGGTCATTGCGTAGTGCGGACGCAGGCCCTCGACATCATGGATCTCGAAGCCCGCGCGCTCCATGCCGAGCAGGATGTTGCTGACGCAGTCGAGTTCGCCGTCCGGAAACACGTAGCGGTTGATGAACTCCGTGGCGGCCGTCTTGTTCCAGCCTTCCTCGTCATGCGTGATGCCGTGGTTCAGGAAGAGGCCGCCTGGCTTGAGCACGCGGCGCACCGTTGCGTAATACGCCGGCAGGTTAGCCAGGCCGACGTGTTCGAACATGCCGATGCTGCTGACCTTGTCATAAATGCCATGGCCTTGCAGGTCCCGGTAGTCGTGCAATTCAACCGTGACGTGGTCCTGCAATCCCTCGGCTCGGATACGCTCGTGCGCGTATTCGAGCTGCCGCTCGCTCAGCGTGATGCCGTGGGCGTGCACGCCGTGCTCGCGAGCAGCCCAGCACGCCAGCGCGCCCCAGCCGCAGCCGATGTCCAGCAACCGCTCGCCGGGCTTCAGGCGCAGCTTGCGGCAAATGTGCTCGAGCTTGTTGCGCTGCGCGGTGTCCAGCGAATCGGTGGGCTGCTCGAAGTAGGCGCAGGAGTACACCCGCTCCTCGTCCAGCCACAGGCCGTAGAACGCGTTGGAGACGTCATAGTGGAAGGAGATTGCGGCGCGGTCGCTGCGGCGCGAATGCTGGTGCGCGAACCGGCGCGCCACTCGCGACGCGAAACCGGTGTTCGGTTTGACCTCACTGGGGCCCTGGGCGGGCAGTTTCAGCGCGTCCAACAACAGTGCCAGCTTGTCTCGCCACGACAGGTTGATCGCTTCAAAGTGGTCTTTCAGGCGAAGTGCGCTGAACAGATCCCCCTCGACATCGAGGGTGCCTCGAAAGTAGGCGTCGGCCAGCAGGATCGGGTCGTGCCCGATTACCAGTTGACGCAACAGGCTAGGATCGCGCACCACCAGAGTGAAATCGGCCTCGGTGTCGTATCCATACCGCGATTCGTTCCACAGCCGAAGCGCTGGCGGCCTTTCCATTCCATCAAGCAACCGGCGCAGGATGCGCAGTGCCCGCTCGGTGTCCGCCGGGTGCAAGTGGCGGATGACATCTGTGGTCGTGTTCATCATCTGGCCTCCTGCTCGGTTGGCGGTTCGTTGTCAGAGGGGGAAATACTCGCCTTCACGGGCGTACCTCTCGGCGCCTGCAGGAGTTCGCGTACCGCATCTGCAAGATCCGGGGCGATGGAGATGGTGTTGGAAGGCTGGGCTATCGTGTCGCAGCTTACGATGCTGCCGGCTCCCGCCGTCGTCAGGTCCTGCACCGCGCTGCCCGAGAACACTGCGTGAACCGCGATGCACACCGGCTTGACCAGGCCGCCGCGGCGCAGGTGGCCGATGGCTTCGATCACGGTGCGGCAGGTGGAGATGATGTCGTCGGCCAGTACTGGCGTATGTGCTCGCCAAGACCGGCATTGCCAATAAGAGCGGTGTCATCGTGGCTCTCCCACGTCGATCAGTGGGTGGGCCTTCAGGTAGTCCAGCGCGTACTCCAGTTCCCCAGGGGCCTCGGCGTGCAGCGTGAACAGCGGCATGCCCCGTTCGACCCGATCGCCAAGCCTGACCTGCAATTCCAGCCCTGCAGTGGGCGCTTTGGGCGCGCCGGCCAGCTTGGCTACACGCGCCAGCCTACGGCTGTCGATAGCGCGCACCAAGCCGTCACGCTGCGCCAGTACGGGTTCGTGCAGTGGCGACAGCGCCGGCTCGCGCAAGCCTCCCTGCGCTTCGCAGATCGCCTGAAACTTGGCCCACGCGGTGCCGCTGTCGAGCAGGTGGCCTGCGGTCGACGCGCCGTCCCCCGGTGCGCTGTGCCCACAGAACTCCAGCAGGCGACCAGCGAGCCCGATGGCACGCATGCGCAAGTCTGGCGGCGCGCGCGCCGCACCCCGCAGGACGGCGAGCACGTCGAGGGCTTCCAGCGCCGGTCCGATGCCACGCCCGACCGGCTGCATGCCGACCGTACGTACCACTTGCAGGTGCAGGCCGCACGCCTGCGCGACCTGCTCCAGCAGCAATTTCAGGCACTGGTAGTCCGCGTCGCTGCGCACCTTGGCCGTCGGGCCAACCGGCACGTCGATGACCGCGTGGGTGGCGCCGGCCGCGATCTTCTTCGACAGTACCGACGCGACGAGCTGTGCATCGCTGTCCAGATCGAGCGGTCGCTCGACCCGGATTAGGATGTCGTCAGCCGGACTGAGCGCCAGGGCGCCACCCCACACGACGCATCCGCCTTCGCGCTCGACGACGCGGCGCATGCGCGCGACGTCCAGTGCTACAGGTGTCATCGTCTCCATCACGTCGGCGGTGCCGGCAGGCGAGGTGATCGCCCGCGACGAGGTCTTGGGCATCGTGAGCCCGGCCGCCGCGACGATCGCGACAACGATGGGGGTCGTGCGATTGCCCGGCAACCCACCAACACAGTGCTTGTCGGCAATCGGCGAGCGTCCCCAGTCAATGTGCTCGCCGGCGGCGACCATCGCCCGTGTCAGGTCGATGGTTTCTTGCAGGCTCATCCGGCCACCGGCGCACGCGCTCAGGAACGCTGCGATGTGGGTGTCCGGGTAGCGGCCGGCGGCTACGTCCTCGACAATCGAGTCCAGCGCGGGTCCGTCGAGTTGGTGCCCATAGACCTTCGCGCGTACGTGGCTCATCGAATCCAGTACCGGCGCGTGCAAGACTTCAACGCGGTCACCCGGCACGGGCGCAAGCGCGCGCCAAGCGCTCTTGGACAGACCCGCCTCGCCCAGCACAAGCAGCGGCGGGTCGACAACGTTCAGCGTTGCGATGATTGAGCGGCCGTTAACCCGCAGCAGGACGCGCGCCTGCGCTTCGAAGCCTTCGGAGCGGCAGACATGGCAGTCGCGGTGCATATAGACAACATATTCCTGCTGCGTCTCAATGCCCATGGGTCGTACTGTGAGGGAGGTGTCGACGTGCGCCCTCATGTGGTGATCTCCACGTGCTGGCCCAGCATGGGTACGCTGGCGGACCACCTCAATTCCCGCTCGATGCGCTGACGCATCGCGTCGGCCGGTCCAGGTTCTCCGTGAGTCACAAACACCGAGCGTGGTGCAACCGGTGCGCTGCGCAGCCACTCGATGATCTGCCGTGCATCGGCGTGCGCCGACATGCCTTGCAGCGAGATGACTTCGGCCCGCACGGCGACGTCTTCCCCGTGAATGCGCAGGCTGCGCTCCCCGGCCTGCAGACGGGCACCGCGTGTGCCGCCAGCCTGGTACCCGACGAGGATGATCGCGTTGCGCCTGTCCGGCGCCAGATTCTTCAGGTGGTGCAGCACCCGCCCGCCAGTGGCCATGCCGCTTGCGGAGATGATGACCGCTGGGAACGTCAGGCGGGCCAGCGCGCGCGACTCCTCAGGAGTACGGACCATGCGCGCGGCCTTGTACATGCCCATGCAGTCTTCGAGCGACAGCTTGTGCTCCGCGTGGTGGCGATGGTAGATCTCAGTGGCGTCGACCGCCATTGGACTGTCGAGAAACACCGGCAGGTCCGGGATCGCACCTTGCCGCTTGAGCCGGTGGATCAGGTACAAGAGTAGCTGCGCCCGGCCGACCGCGAAGGCAGGAATGACGACCATGCCACCGCGTGCCGCCGTCCGCGTGATCGCCTCGCCGAGCGCGGCTTCGGCCTGCGCTTCGGGTTCGTGCAGGCGGTCGCCGTAGGTCGATTCGACAACGATGTGATCGGCCTTGTGGATCGGGGTAGCTGGGCGCATCACCAAGTCATCCGAGCGCCCGATGTCGCCCGAGAAGAGCACGGTGGTGCTGCCTGCGGTGAGCTCGACCGATGCAGCGCCCAGGATGTGACCGGCGGGCCGCAGGTTCACCGACAGGCCCTCAGCGATCTCCACGCTGTCATCGAAGCGCACCGGCTTCAGATGTTCCAGCGCCTGGCGTGCGTCGTCCTCTGTGTACAGCGGCAGCGCTGGAGCATGCTTGGACGTGTGATGCCGGTTAGCGTAGGCCGCGTCCTCCTCCTGAATGCGGCCGCTGTCTGGTAGCAGCAACTGGCACAGCTCGATTGAGGAGCGCGTTGCCAGAATCGGCCCACGGAATCCCTCTCTGACCAGCAGCGGTAGCGCACCCGAATGATCCAGGTGCGCATGCGTGAGCACCACCGCGTCGATGCCGGCAGGATCGAATGGCAGCGGCTCCCAGTTCATCAGCCGCAATTGCTTGTATCCCTGGAAGAGGCCGCAATCCACCAGCAGACGCTTCCCCTGGTGTTCCACCAGGTACTTCGAACCGGTCACCGTGCCGGCCGCACCGAGGAAACTGAGCTTCATCGGCCTCACCTTGTCATGCGTGGTATTGGCGGTCGGTCTGGGTGCCGCCGAAGCGCGGAATGAAGCGCGGCGTGCGGGCCGCGTAGGCCTTCCATTCGTCACCGAAATCACGCTCCGCCCACTTCTCCTCGTTGATCGACAGGCGCACGTACATGAATACCAGGATCGGGAACATGACCACCGTGAGGATCGTTGGCCACTGCAGCAAGAAACCGAACATGATCAGTACGAAGCCCACATACTGCGGGTGCCGGATGCGCGCGTAGGCGCCGGCCGTGGCCAGCGTGTGGCGGCGCTGGCAGTGGTACAGCACGCGCCAAGCCGCGGAGAGCAGCCAGAATCCGCCCCCGATGAACAGGGCGCTTAGCAGGTGGAACGGCCCGAAGTGCGGGTTGGCGCGCCAGCCGAACATCAGCTCCAGTAAGTGTCCAGCGTCGTGCGACATGAAGTTCACGCCCGGGAACTTCGAGCTCAGCCAACCCGACAGCAGGTAGATCGTCAGCGGAAACCCGTACATCTCGGTGAACAGCGCCACCAGGAAGGCCGAGAATGCGCCGAACGAGCGCCAGTCGCGGGAGCTTTGCGGCTTGGCGAAACTGAATGCAAAGATGATGAAGACCAGGGAATTGATGACCACCAGCGACCACAGGCCGTAGGCAGGGGTGGATGTGGACTGATCCATGGAGTGCTCCTCGGGAAGCCCTTAGTGGTGGTGATGCGAGACGTTCTGGGTCGGCGACTGAGGGGCCTTCGCCGTGGATGAGGCGCGGCCCTCCTCGGAATCGTGCGCATCCTCCTCGTGTCCGACGTGGTTCCCGTGTCCGTGGAACAGATGTAGCAATGGGCACGCGAGCAGTAGCAGGAAGGGCAGCCACCCGAACAGGTGCGCTCGGTGCTCGGTGAACAGGAAGAACAGCGCGATCAGGGCAAAGCCCACAAAAACCGGGCCGGAACCGACGCGACCGGCCTGCCTGCGCCGCGTGGCGATATGACCGTTGGTCATGAGGACTCCTTTGGCAAGTTGGGATGATGGGCGAAGCGGCTCTGCTCGCCATGTCTCAAGATTGGCACCGGCAAGCAGGGGAGAGCGATGAGCAGTGGCAGCAACTGCGGCAAGCGCGCCGGCTGCACTCGGGTTGTCCAGCGATGAAGGGGGCGGCGGTGGAGGGGCATGACATCCGCTTGCGCAATTCGATTGTGATGAATTCAGCCTAGGGCCGGGCGCCGACGCCTAATTGACGTGGGTCAAGCGCTGACGCTGCGTTGCCCCGTATTTCAAGTCATCAGGGTTTTCAGGCCCGCCAGCGCGGCTACCGGATCAGCGACGCCGTGATAGATCGCCGGAATCTTCTTCTCCAGGCCGAGCAGTCCGTAGACGGCGTGCATTGCGCCGCGCACCGAATACTCCACGGTGAACACCACGTCCTGCGGAATCTCAACGTACTGTCCCAGCAAGGCGAAATTAGTCGCGCCATGCGGGATGACCAGCGGCCGATCGGACGGCTCGCGGCGCTCGAACTCGCTCGTGATGTACGGCATCATCACCGGGATCACGGTGGTCGTTTTCCGCACCTCGTCTAGGATGTCCTCGAAGCGCAGGTGGTGCATCAACTCGGTCAGGATCTCTTGGCCGGTCGCCTGCGCCATGGTCTTGTCGATGTAGTCGCCCTTGTTGTCCACGAAGAGGCCATAGCCCCAGAGTGTGTAGACGTCCTCGGGCTGCCCGACGAAGTGCGGTGCGTGGGGCACGACAATCGACATCAGCCAGCTCGAATCCTTGAAAGTCATCAGCCCGCCCGTGCCGGGGGCGTTGCCGGTGAAATCCTCGATTCGCCGCACCAGCAAAGGGCTGCGCATCGTCAGCGTGAACGACTCCCACTTACTTTCGTCCACGTTGCCGCAGAATGCGTTGGGCCGGCCGAGACCCGGTACCTTGCGCGCCATCGCCTCCCACAAGGTCCAGGCACCGTCTCGCTTGTCGCGAATGAGCTTGGGCGCGTTGTGGTCGTCGCCGTAGGTCGCATCGGCGGTCATGGAGCCGATCGTGAAAAGGGTGAGATCGTCATCGCCTACGCTGTAGGTCTCAGGCAGCCCGTCACGCACCGCGTGCAGCCGCTCCACGCGCCGGTTGTCGCCGCTCTGAATGAAGTCGACGTCGACGATTCTGGTGCCGTACTCGAACACGACACCGTGCTGCTTGAGCCACTGCTCCATCGGCCGAACGATGGCGTCGTACTGGTTCAGCGGTGTGCGCCGCACGCCGGCAAGTGTGTGGATACGCGGAAATTCCTGGAGGAAGCGCAGCATATAGCGCTTGAGTTCGATCGCGCTGTGCCAGTTCTGAAACGCAAAAGTCGTACGCCACATTGCCCAGAAGTTGGTCTCGAAGAAGTGCGGTGAGAAGCAGTCCTCGATGCGCAGGGTGTGCAGCAGTCGCTCAGGCGTGACGAGCAGGCGCATGATTTCCAGGCGGTCCTGCAGGTCGAAGCCCAGGTTGCTGGCGTCGAGGATGCGCCGCTCTCTATCGATTAGCCTGGCACGTGCGTCCGAGCGCCACTCGGCGTTGAATGCCCAGGCTTGTTGCTTGACGCTGGTCTGCGGATCATCAAGCGTCGGAATGCTGTCCAGCACGTCCCAAAGACAGACGTACGTCTCCTCGGTAAACATGCGTCCACCGCGGGTCACATAACCCTTGTCAGGGTCGCCTGACCCATCGAGCGCTCCGCCTGCAACCCGCTGCTCTTCAACGATGCGGATGTTCGAGCCTTTGAAGCCGCCGTCACGGATCAGCAGCACGGCCGCCGACAGTGACCCGATGCCGCCGCCGACCAGGTAGGCCTTCCGGCTTTCATTATTCGCTGCTTGGCTCATGGACTTGTCACGTGATTAGTGTTGGTGTTTGACGGAATGCATATACGACGTATCGCGGCACCAGCCAAGCCCTACGCGTTCAAAGCCGCGATGCTGGCGTGTCGGTCTTGCGCGGAAGCTTCTTCAATGTTGATGATAGCGACGGTGGCCGTTCATCAGACCCATTCTAGGTACGCTCCAGGCCGGCCTTTTGCGCTAGCTCAAGGGGCTGGCCTATGTAATCGACATGTAATGAGGGCGCGAGGAAATCGCGATGGCATTCGCCATGCACGGGGCACTGGCGCTTTGAACAGCGGACAGCTCGGGGAGGCGTAATCGTGGGACCGAGATCCAAGCAGAAGCTACAGGAGGCAGCAATTGCGCCTGACTCGGGCCTCGTTTTGAATGGCGCGCAGTACAAGTGGCTGCGCTGTCTGCCCGAAGGGCGTACACCTTGGGTACGCTAGTGTGAATGTACGCTCGTCGGCCGGCGTCCGATCAGGCCAGGGCTTCAGCGTTTTCGGCGGGGTGGGGCAATCGGATGGAGAAACGAGTGCGTCCGTCGACGCGGGCCACGGCAATGGTGCCGCCGTGTGCCACAACAATCGCCTTGGTGATGGCCAGTCCGAGGCCGGAGCTTTCCGACTCAGGTCGTGCGCGCGACTTATCCGCCCGGAAGAAGCGCTCAAAGATGAGCGGTAGGAGATGCGGGGCAATCTCGTTACCGTCGTTGTCTACCGAGATCACGACGCCTTCGCGCTCAGCGCTGACCGAGACGGTCACGTGGCCGCGTCGCGGTGTATAGCGAATCGCGTTGGATAGCAAATTGCTCAACGCGCGGCGCAGCATAAGACGGTCACCCATGACGTGGCCATCCCCACGTAATTCGAGCTGAACGCCCTTGTCTTCGGCGAGCGCGTCATAGAACTCAAACAACGCGCGGATCTCGTCGGCGACGCGAATGTTCTCAGCGCTCGGCAAGGTCAGGCTGTGCTCCATCTTGGCGAGATACAGCATGTCGGACACCATGCGTGCCAGGCGTTGGAGTTCTTCGGCATTGGACGTCAGGACATCCCGGTACTTGGTGCCTTCGCGGGGCTGCGAGAGCACAACTTCCGTCTGTGTGAGCAGGTTGGTGATGGGCGTGCGCAGTTCGTGTGCAATGTCGGTCGAGAAGTCCGAAAGCCGGCGGAAGTCGTTCTGTAGCCGCTCCAGCATGGCGTTCAGGGTGGCGGCCAGATCGGCCACTTCTTCTGGAACGGTTTCAACCGGCATGCGCTCGTCAAGCTTGTCGGCCGTCACTATGCGCGCTCGCGAAGCCATCGTGCGCAGTGGCGCCAGTCCTCGGCGTGCAGCCCACCATCCGAACAAGCCAGAGGCCAGTACTGCTACCGCGATGTAGAAGGTCAACGTACCGCGGAACGTATGGAGAAAATGGGCATGGATGTCGGTGTTGATGCCCAACAGGATGTCCAGGACGCCCGATGAACCATCACGCAGCGGGATGACCGCGTGCATGCCCCGATACTGCTGGCCGCCTTGCTCCCAGACTAGGGCGTCGGCGTTACGACGTCGCTGCGCCAAAGCTTGCGCCGCAGCCTGGAAATCAAAGTCCTGAGTCTCATACAGGATGTGTCGATCCGGACCTTGGATGCGGGCAACGAGATCGGTGCGATGTTGCAGCGCTTCACGGATGCGTTCTGGCACCTGCGGGGCCGGGCTCGACTCGACGATCTTCTGGATGACGCTGACGTTCTCACGCAGCGCGGTGTAGTCCTCAACCGCGAAGTGCTGATCCATCGCCAGCGCAATCACAATGCCCAGTCCCAGCAGGACGGCGGCTGAGCACAGCGAGAAGTACGCGGTCAGCCGTGTAGTCAGCGAGAATTGCCCCATCAAGCCGCTTCCTCGGGGTCTTCGAGCACATAGCCCATGCCGCGCACCGTGTGGATCAGCTTGGGCTCGAAGTCGTCGTCGATCTTCGCGCGCAGGCGCCGAATGGCGACGTCGATCACGTTGGTATCGCTATCGAAGTTCATGTCCCAGACTTGGGAGGCGATCAGCGAGCGCGGCAGAACCTCGCCACTGCGGCGCGCGAGCAGCTCAAGCAGGGAGAACTCCTTGCTTGTGAGCGGAATTTTTTGTCCACCTCGTGACGCACGGCGACGGGCCAGATCCAAGACGAGATCGGCCACCTGGATGCGATCGGCCGCGACGGCGCCGGTTCCGCGGCGCAACAGCGTGCGTACCCGAGCCAACAGCTCGGCAAACGCGAATGGCTTGACGAGATAGTCATCGGCGCCCATCTCCAGCCCCTTGACGCGATCCGCGACGCTATCGCGCGCTGTCAGAAACAGCACCGGCACTGTCTGTTCTGATGCCCGCAAGGACTGGACGATCTGCCAGCCATCGACATCGGGCAGCATCACGTCGAGCACCAGGAGGTCGTAGTCGCCGGTCATGGCCAGGTGCAGGCCGTCGATGCCGCTGCGGGCCAGATCCACCACGAAGCCGGCTTCCGTGAGGCCTTGTTGAAGGTATTCCCCCGTTTTGGGTTCGTCCTCGACGACTAATAGCTTCATAGCGCGCCCAAATCACCTTTTGTTGCGGATACGTGGGCTGTAGAGTACCGCGCTGCAGGCAAGATCACACGAACATGACCGATTTGTAATGTTTCGGTCAGGTGCGGGTAGCCTAGTGCTGGGTAGTCTGCACGCAGCTTTCAGCGTCGGACATTACGTAAGGAACATTCGATCATGCGCAGCAATCGTGCATCCGGCCTCCTACTACCGAACCTGCCACGTCGCCGGTTTGTGCAAGGTTTGGCCGCCGGCGGAGTGATTGCCGGTCTGGGGCTGGGTGGCTTCACTTCATCGCTGGCGGCACAGGCCGCGTCCACCGCGTTGGGTACCGCTCCGGTGCTGCGCGGCACCGAATTCGACCTGGTGATCGACGAGACGCCGGTCAACTACACCGGCAAGCCAGCGATGGCGACCACGATCAACGGCATGCTGCCTGGCCCCACGCTACGCTGGCGCGAGGGCGACACTGTCACCCTGCGTGTTACCAATCGCCTGCGGGCGCCGACATCGATCCACTGGCACGGCATCATCCTGCCGTTCGAGATGGACGGCGTGCCCGGTATCAGTTTCCATGGCATCCCGCCCGGCGAGACCTTCACGTATCGGTTCAAGGTCCAGCAAAGCGGCAGTTACTGGTATCACTCGCACTCGGGCTTCCAGGAGATGACCGGCGTGTACGGCGGCCTCATCATCGACGCCGCCGATGGAGACCCAATCCGCGCCGATCGCGACCATACCGTCCTGCTGTCGGACTGGACCGACGAAGACCCCATGCGGGTCCTCTCCAAGCTCAAAACGCAGAGCGATTACTACAACTACCATCGGCCCACGGTGGTGGACTTCTTCCGTGACGTCTCCAACGACGGCTGGAAGGCGGCCATGGACAAGCGCTCCATGTGGAACCAGATGCGCATGAGCCCGACGGATCTGGCAGACCTCTCCGCTGCTACGCTCACGTATCTGACCAATGGCGTTACCCCTGCCGGTAACTGGACGGGGTTGTTCTCGCCGGGCGAGACGGTGCGGTTGCGCTTTATCAACGGGTCAGGCAACACCTTCTACGACGTCCGCATTCCCGGGTTGAAGCTCAAGGTTGTGCAGGTCGACGGACAAAACATCGAACCGGTCACGGTGGACGAGTTTCGCTTTGGCCCCGGCGAAACGTGCGATGTGCTCGTGTCACCCAAGGACGACGCCTACACCATCTTCTCGCAGTCGATGGACCGGTCCGGATACGCACGCGGCACGCTGGCAGTTCGCCAAGGTTTGCAGGCGGAAGTTCCCGCGCTCGACAAGGTCGAGTGGCTGTCCATGGCGGACATGATGGGAGACATGGGCGGCATGGACCATGGCGGCATGCAGATGATGGGCGACAGCGGCGGCATGACCATGATGGACTCCGGTGAGATGACCATGATGGACCATGGTCAGCACGCGGAGGCTGCTGGCGCAGCGGACAGCTTGAAGGTGCCAAGCAAGAAAGCCCGGCACGCACGTACGGAATACGGCCCGAGTACGGACATGCGGGTTGACACGGCCCGTACCAATCTTGATGACCCGGGGATTGGGCTGCGCAACAACGGGCGACGCGTTCTCGTGCTCGCCGACATGCACACCATCGGCGGCCCCATGGACAAGCGCGGCCCGCAACGCGAAGTGGAACTGCACCTCACGGGCAACATGGAACGCTACACGTGGTCATTTGACGGCGTGGAGTTCGGCAAGTCGACGCCGGTGCATTTCCGCTACGGCGAACGGCTGCGTGTCATCCTTCACAACGACACGATGATGACGCACCCGATGCACCTGCACGGCATGTGGAGTGAGTTGGAAGCGCCAGACGGCACGTTCCAGGCGCGTCGACACACAATCCCGGTCCAGCCTGCCCAACGGATCAGCTTTCTTGTCACGGCGGATGCACTCGGCCGCTGGGCGTGGCACTGCCATTTGATGCTGCACATGGATGCGGGCATGTTCCGCGAAGTGGTGGTGGCCTGATGCTCGACTTTCACAACAGACCGATCATGCGCAAGCACGCAAAGGCACTATTGACGGTAGCGCTGGCCATCGCCGGTATCGGTGCCGCGTCGGCCCAGGACATCCAACTGATGAATGGGGAGACCGCGCCAGCATCGCAATCCGAACATCAGGGCATGGACCATGGCTCAATGCAGGGCATGGACCATGGCTCAATGCAGGGCATGGACCACGGCTCAATGCAGGGCATGGACCACGGCTCGATGCAGGGGATGGACCACGGTTCGATGCAGGGGATGGACCACGGTTCCGCGCAAGGCATGGACCATGGCAGTATGAAGATGCAAGGCGGCTCGGCACCGGCGGACGCCCGCGACCCTGACGCCTATTCGGGCGGCTACCAACTGGGCAGCGGCAAGTACGCGCTAGGTGACCCCCGCCACGCCATGATGATGGCGGACGAACACAACTTCGGATCGGTGCTGGTGGACCGGTTGGAGTGGGTGCACGGCAGCGACGCCAATGCAACGGCCTACGAGCTGCAGGCCCGTTTCGGCAGCGTGTATAACAAGGCTGTCCTCAAAGCTGAGGGCGACGTCTCGAAAGGACGCTTCGAGGAAGCACGCACCGAGCTTCTTTGGAGCCATGCCGTGGCAACATTCTGGGATACCCAACTCGGGATTCGGAATGACACAGGCTTCGGCCGCCCTGCGCGCAACTGGGCGGCATTCGGGGTGCAAGGCTTGGCCCCGTACTGGTTTGATGTCGAAGCGACGGCCTATGTTGGAAACAGCGGCCGCACGGCATTGCGCCTGTCCGGTGATTACGAACTGCTGCTGACGCAGCGGCTGATTCTGCAGCCGCGCATCGAAGCCAACTTCTACGGCAAGCGGGACCCAGATCTCGCCATTGGTAGCGGACTGTCCAACGCGACGGTCGGCGTGCGCCTGCGCTATGAGTTCAGCCGTCAGTTTGCCCCCTATATCGGTATTGAGCGCAGCCAAGCATTTGGCAGTACAGCCAACATGATTGAGGCAGCCGGTGGGCGCCGTGGCAACACGCGCTTTGTGGCCGGTGTGCGCCTCTGGTTCTAGTTTTCTCCTCCCAACCTCCCCAACAAAAAAGGCGCCCTATGTTCACCTCTCGTTTTGCTACCAAGGCCATCATCGGCACCTCCATGGCACTTCTGGCATCGGCCGCGTTCGCGCATCCGAAGCTTGTCTCCTCGACGCCAGCAGACAAAGCGGAAGTTGCCGCGCCTGCCAAGATCGAACTGCATTTCTCCGAAACGCTTATGCCGCAATTTTCGGGCGCGAACCTTGTGATGACGGGCATGCCTGGCATGACCGACCACGCTCCGATGAAGGTGGCCACCAAAGTCTCGGGCGGCGAAGATGGCAAGACCATGGTCATTACGCCCACGCAGCCGTTGTCGGCAGGAACGTACCGCGTTGATTGGCGTGCCGTGTCGTCGGACACACACAACGTGAACGGCAACTTCTCGTTCCAAGTGAAGTAAGCCGATGCCAGATGATTGGCTGGTAGTCGCGCTGCGGTTTGCGCTCTACCTCGATTTGATGGTGTTGTTCGGGGTGCCGCTGTTCAGCTTACACGCCATGCGGCCGGATGACCGGACTTCGGCGCTGGCGTGGAAGTACGTCCGCATTGTGGGCTTGGCCGCCGTGCTCGGTATCGGTCTGTCGCTTGTCAGCATGGTGATGATGGCCAAGACGATGACCGGGGCCAGCGAATATGCCGAGCTGACTGCCCACGTCTTCGGCATGATCATGACGGGCACATCGGTCGGTTTGGCATGGACGGCGCGCATCGTGGTCCTATTGGCTGCGCTTGCCCTGATTGCCGCACTGCGCACACGTCCCGCGCTGCGGTTCGGCGCGTTGGCAGCGCTCGGCGCCGTTGCGCTGGCGACGGTCGCTTGGGCCGGTCACGGCGCGATGGACGACGGTACGCGAGGCGGGCTGCATCTCGCCTCGGACATCGCGCATTTGCTGGCAGCCGGCGCATGGGTCGGAGCATTGTTTGCCTTCGTCGTTCTCTCGAACGGCGCGCGCGGTGCCTCATCCGAAGTCGCCGATTTGCTGGGTCGCGCTTCGAACGGCTTTGCCCACATTGGCACGGTGATCGTCGCCACCCTGGTGCTGACCGGGGCGATCAATTACCTGCTGATCGTCGGCCCCACGGCAGACGGCTTACTGACCACGGCCTACGGTGGCCTATTGGTCGCGAAGCTGGCGTTGTTCGCACTGATGTTGGTTCTAGCGGCGGCCAACCGGTATCGGTTAAGTCCGCGTCTTGCAGGAGCGCTGAAGGATGGCAATCACGCTGAAGCTGTGGCAGCCCTGCGCCAGAGCCTGCTCACTGAGACCTGCCTGGCCATATTGATTCTTGCTCTGGTAGCCTGGCTGGGAGTGCTGTCTCCCGCGGGAACCTGACACCTTCTTGTTCTATGACGTTATGACCACGACCTCGCAAGCCAAACCGCTGTCCCGAACTCGGCGGACTTTTGCCCTGGGCCTGGCGCTCCTGCCGGCCATCGCTTTCGCGCAGAAGTCGGCATCGAAACCTGTTGTGGAGGTTTGGAAGACGCCGACCTGCGGCTGCTGCAAAGATTGGCTCACGCATTTGCGCGACAACGGTTTCGATGTTGCCGCGCATGATGTCCAAGACACCGTTGCGGCCAGGAAAAGGGCGCAGATGCCCGAACGCTACGCCTCTTGCCACACGGGCATGGTTCAAGGGTATGCCTTGGAAGGCCATGTTCCAGCGCGTGAGATCAAACGGCTGCTGCGCGAACGGCCGAAGGCGGTCGGCCTCGCGGTGCCGAGCATGCCGCTTGGCGCACCAGGAATGGATGGGCCTGCCTATGGTGGACGGCGCATGGCTTACAACGTGCTGCTCATCGGCGCCGATGGCCAATCTACCGTGTATCAGGCATACGACTGATCGACGGGACACTCAACGGAACCTGCGATGAGTGAGCCAGCAAAAGCGTTCGCACGCGTGGTGAAGTGAGGGGATTCGATGAGAGGAATGTCTCCCACCGATCTGCCGGCCAGTATTCAAACGGCTATGGCGCTGGTTCTCATTGCCTGGATCGGCGTCTTGATCGGCTTTGCGTGGTATTTGCTCCGCAAACACGGTGCTGAGCGACGGTCGGCCGAGCGCAAGAGCCTGCGTGGACATCGGCCGTCAAATAAGCCACGCCGCCGCAAGTGACCTTCGCGATTCAGCTCCTTGGTCGCGCACCATTTCGAGGTTGATTGATTGGCCTTGCTTCGCCATTTTTCAGACGGGGTATGCGCTGATTGCACTTGCTGTGCGCAAGTTTGAAGCGCATGGGATCAAGTCGGAGTATTTCCGTCGACCTTCGTGCAAGAAGCACGCCATCTTCCAAACTAGACGGCCCGGATGACGTTCTCTGTGCTTAGTTTTTCCGAACCGTTCGGTGATTGGATCCGGTACCGCGTCATAGATCGCAATGAGGTCAGCCTTCGTCACGCGTTCCCAGTCTTCACTCATGGTCTGCCCTATACAGTGCGGTGCGGTACCTAGGCCAAGTAGTAGAGCGGCGACGCTAACAAACCTTGGCAAGAATCCTGCCAGAGGTCTGGGGCGCAGCAAGCCCAAGATGGTATCGGACTCTCGACTGGGGCAGAAGGCGCAAAGCGGTATCTGGACCCGAAAAGAGCTAGCGCGGATCGCGCTGTGTCGCGTTATGTAGAGAAGTGGAGCTCGTTTTGGCGGTGCGTCAGCTCACTTGAGCGCGGACAACGGGGAATGCCGTTGCTCGGCCGAGCGATACGCCGCTCATATTTGAAAAGGGGGCGTCTTGCGCTTGCGCCGTCCGATTGAGATGTGGATCCACAGGGCGATGCACACCACCATGCCCGCTGACCAGTGCAACACTTCTGCACTTTGACGCACCAGTTCTCCATTGACGTAGTACAACGCATAACCTGTCAGTACCAACGCGATCGTCAGGATGACCAGCATTGCGCCAGCTGTGCGATTGCGCTGTCGCACCCACGCGTTGCGGATGTGCGGGCCCCACAGCATGCCGAACAGATACAAGCTCATCATGGCGGCGGCGCCATGCAGCTTCATGCTCCACGCCAGCGCTAGCGTGCCGGTGTCGCTGCCTTCGTCGAGGAAATGCAGTGCGAGCCAGGCCAAGCCGGTGATGAAGAGCACAGCAAACACGCCATACACCATCCACCGCCGTCGGCGGCTCAGGCGAAACGCGCTCTCGCGCACATGGTGGGGAAAACGCGGAGAAACAGACATGGTCTACGAGGCAGCGAATTAACCGGGCGAGTATACGGTGACCGCCGCACCGTACTGGGCAAGGAGCGGACTCGCGGCGTCGCCGGTGGCCAGCACGATTTTGGTCAGCGCATCGGCCAGCACGCAGGTGGGTGCCCGCACGGTTGCCCCCGCGAGAGCCGGAAGCGCGAGCCGGTCCGCGTTATGAATTCGGGATGGGCTATCGGGGCCTGCGCCAAGCCCGCCAGCACTGGAGGTGGCGAGCGCCGTATTGTCGAGGCGCACGGTTGCAGCGATCCGCGCCGCACTGCGTGGGTCACGTACCTGCACGGTGATCGGGCGGGCACCGTGGTGCCGCAGATCGCCACCTGCGTTGACGACTGCACTGTCTACCGCCAAGCCTCGCATCTTTTCAATTGCGCGATCGACGGCATATCCCTTGGCGATACCGCCCAGGTCCATCCGTGCGAACGTCTGCTTGCAAACGACATCGCCAGCAAAGGCGACAGGAAAACGCGTATCGGCCAGTTGCTCAGGTGTGCCAACCCGGCAATCGAATGCGCGCGCGGATGCGTCGTGCAAGGTGCAGGCCAAGCGCAGTACGGTCAACGTTCTTGGATCAACGCGCAGTCGTGTGCCCGGCACCGCGAGGTTGATCGCTTGCAGCTCGCTGTCTGCAGCATGAAAGCTCAGCAGCGCGTGAACGGCGGCAATCTCGTCGAACGCTGCCGCCACGGCGGCTTCGGCCTCCGGCCCTTCAGCCTGCACGTCGACCAGTGTGCCGAGCAACGGCCGCGCGCGCCTGCAAGTTGCGAGCATCAGCGTTGGACGAGCGCCAGTTGTGCCATCACCGCAATGCGCCGAATGCCGTCGGTCAGGTGCGTGCACGACAGCGTTGCGCCGCTGATGTTGTTGATGTCGTCGCCCACACGCAGCGGCGATTTGGCGGACTTGCCGAGAAACTGGGTCCGCCACGGCTTGTTGCGGACTTCGTACCCGTGGCTTTCGCGGTAGGTGAGGATTTCAACGCCGCTGATCTCGCCGGCTGTGTTCAGGGCCACGGCGTAATTGATGAGCTCGAATTTACCGATGACGGCGTCGGTCACGAAGTAGCCGAGCGTCTTATCTCCTTGTTTGGCTTGCCATGCGCGCCACGCACCCGGCTTGGCCGGGCCGCCCGCACGTTCGGCCAACTGCCTGAGTTGGTCGGCTGAGAGCGTGAGCGGTACCGGTTCAAAGCCCGTTGCGTCGGGAAACATTGCTTTCTGGGCCTCGGCAGCGGACAGGTAATCCGCCGCAAACGCCTTAGTGACAACGATGCCCGGCGCCCCCACGGCGGCGGCACAGACAAGAACAATGGGCACTGGCTGGTAACGCATGACTTGCACCTCCTTGGATTTGCCGCTCCCGCAGCTTAGAACGACACGCCCAGGCCCAGATCCACACGCGAGAAATCGCGGTTCTGCTTGAAGCGCTGGTAGTCCACTTTGAAGACAACGTTCGGGTTCAGATAGAAGTTCGCGCCGATGGTGTACACGGTGTCGGACAGCGAAGGCCAACCGGCGGGGAAGGTGAAGCCCGGTGCAAGACCTGCGTACTTTTCACCCATGTTGTAGCGCTCGTAGCGGACGAACGGAGCGAAACGATAGTCGCCCTTTTGCCACATGTTGTACGCCGCTTGCATGAACCAGCCGTAGAACGCCGAGGGCATCGGATTGGCTGCGCCCGGGTTGGCCTGATTGACTGTCTCGGTGTTGCTGAGCGTGCCGCGTGCGTACAGCGCTGACAGGTCCCACTTGCCGGGCGTCCAGCGAGCGTGCGCCTCATACAGCGTGGCGCGCTGCTCCGGTAGCGGTGCGTCGGTACTCGAGCGGCTGCTCTTGCCCGTAAAGATAGAGCCGCCGAGCGTAAGGCCGGAAATGCCCGTGTAGTTCAGCGCGACGTATTGCGACAGGTTCTTCGCACTGGCCAGCCCCAGCTCCTGGTGCGTCTGCTGCAGCGGACCGGCACCGTTGTTTTGCATCTCCAGGGCGGAGTTGAACAGCGGGTTTTCCGGGTTGAAATTCCACTTGGCGAGGTTCAGACCGGTGGTCAGGCCAACGTTCCAGTTCAGACCGAAATCGGTATCGCCATACAGCGAGAGACCGCCCTCGCGCCACGTGCTCGGAATGATCAGCGTCTCGACAAAGTTGCGATGAACGCCGTAGTAGTTGGTCGGCTCGTGGTTGCGGTTGATAAAGCCGGTCGGGATCAGGAACAGGCCCGCATTCAGGCCGATCTTGTCGGTCAGCTTGTGATCGATGTAGAACTGCTCGACCTCGAATTCTCCCGAGTCAGACGAGGAGGCGATGGCATGCTCGATCTCGAACTCGGAGTTGAAGCGCGTCTTGTCGTTGAACTTGTAACCAATGCCGAACACTGCGCGCGCGAGGTCCATCTTGGTGTCTTCGGAGCGGCGCGTCGGGCGGCTGTAGTTGACTTCGCCGTAGCCCCACAGCGTGAGGTTGTCGAGCGGCGACGGCCGGCTCGAGGCGAGCTGTGCCGTCTGCACAGTCTGCTGCACGTCTTGCAGGGCAGCGCTTTGCTGTGCCTGTGCCTTCGCCTGCGTCTGCTGCTGGGTTGCGAGCGTCGCGTTCTGCGCCTTCACCTCCTTCAGCTCCGCCTTGAGCGCTTCAATCTGCGCGGCCATGGCGTCGAGTTTCTGTTCGAGTTGCGCGGTGGTGGCGGCATTGGCTGCGCCGGCCCCCATCACCGCAATAGCGGCGGCTACCGACAAGGCGGTTCGTTTCATGGTGTGACGCTCCCTGGTCTTGGAATTTTGAATTGGCTTAATTGCGTGCAGCCGTCTTGCTCAGCGTGGCCCCGCTGGCAGAGACAGTCTGTATACGGGCGGCACCCACGCTGGCTGCGGTAGAACCGCATTGCGCCGGTACGCGATAGGCCGACGGGTTGGCCGGATCGAATCCATCGGTGAGCGTGCACAGGAAGTGCACGAGATCGCTCATTTCCTGGTTCGTCAGCGAAGGCGCGGTGCCTGGGTTGTATGGCACTTCGGCCACGTTCACATTGGCATCGAAGCCAACCGGCAAATCGTTGTACGGCACATCGGGCGTGCCATCGGCCTTGACGTACCAGCGGCCCGGGTCGGTATCGCGCGTGATGTACCACGCCACCACCTGATCAAGCGTCTGGAACACGCCGTTGTGGAAATACGGTGACGTAAGCGCGATGTTGCGTAGCGTCGGCACTTTGAACTTGCCGCACGTCGAGCCACCCACGCGAAAGTCCGTACGCAGCGGTCCGCAAATGCCGAGGTCGTAGTAGCTGTAGTTTGGACTGCCTAGCGCCAGGCCGTTCTTCGGCACGTACGGCAGCGTGGTGCCTTCCTGATTGGCGGTGATGCTCCAGTTGCGTGGAATACCGACGTTGTCGTACGTGAAATCGGTAAACAACGCCGGCGTGCTGCCCTTGCCTGTCGAGATATGGCAAGCGTTGCAGTTACCCTTGGTCGGGTTGTTGAACAGCAGCAAACCGCGCGTCTCGGCATCCGTCAGCGTTGTCTTGCCGGCGAGGTAGGCGTCGAATTTGCTGTCGAAAGTGTGGAAGCTCGGGTCTTCGGATTGGAAGGCCGCCAGCGCGCGGCCGATGCTTTGCATGGCCGCCGCACTGTCCTGGATGCCGGTTTTGGTGAACACCGCCGTGAACTGGTCGAGATACGGGCGCGTCAGCAACGTCTTGAACACGTCATCTGCCGAGGCGTTGGCCATCTCGAATTCATTGGTAAACGGCTGCTGCGCCTGATCCGCCAAGGATGCCGAACGGCCATCGCGGAAAAAACCGCCGGAAGCCTTGCCAGCACTGTCGATTTTGAAGTTCGGCGTGAACGAAGCGTAATTTAGCGACGGCGTGTTTCGCAGGCCGGGCAAATCGGAATTCGGCCCCCCAATCGATACAGACAGATTGTTCGGATCCGTGAAAGCGCGCGATGGGTCGTGGCATGACGCGCAGGACTGCTTGCCCGAGGCGGAGAGCGTCTGGTCAAAGAAGATTTGCTTGCCGACCTGTGCCATAGCCGACAGCGTGTCAGTCGATATCGAAGCCGTCGACGTCGTATTGCCGCCGCCATCCCCGCCGCCGCATGCGCTCAGCAATGTCGCCGCAAGCAGCCAAGCCGCGCCCGATCCCACCCGCGTCACCTTGCTGGCGCCACGGGTTCCTCCTCCACGTTGTCTTTCTTTCATTTCCCTGGCGCGGTGGGCTCTCGGGCCCGCTCAAGCGACTCGATTAATGGTAATAGGAACAATTCGCGTTCGCATTCTAAGCGAATCGTCAGGGGAAATCACGCGTTTTGTGACGGGCGGCGCCCGGCATTGATGAATGCCAAGGTCGGCGTTGCCAATCCGTTGTCGCCGACCGGTGTAAGGTCGTGGCATCGGGCCAATTCCCTCGGGCGCTGGGCTTGTGCCGGTTGGTACTACGCCGGCCGACGCCGCGGGAGCGCTGGGTCGGTCCGGCCCGCCCGCGCACGTCCGTCGAATGGCGGCCGTTCACGGATGGGCTGTCCACGCGTTCGATTGCGTATGCCTTGTCCGTGCTGGGAGCCATGTTCCGTTGGTTGATCCAGCAGCGTTACGTGCTGGCCAACCCGTTTGCTGGCGTAAAAGTGCGCGGGGGCGGACGGACTGCGGCCCTGGACGCCTCGCACATATTCACAGAGGGCGAATGGGCACTGGTGCGCACCATTGCTGATGGCCTGGAGTGGTCGTATGGCTGGGAAGCGCCGGCGGCGCAGCGATTGCGCTTTGTACTGGATTTTGGCTATGCGACAGGCCTGCGGGCGAGCGAACTCGTTTCTTCTAAGCTCGGTGACCTCGCAACGGACCGGCAGGGCGATCACTGGCTCAATCTGATAGGGAAGGGGAGTCGTGCTGGCAAGGTTGCGCTGCCGCCACTGGCGCGTGCGGCGCTGGATCATTATCTGCTGGAGCGCGGGCTGCCGGTCACCCAGGCGCGCTGGAATCCGAAGACGCCGCTAATTGGTGGGTTAGGGTTGGATCCCGAGGCGGGAATCACGGGAACGCGGTTGTGGAGCGTGGTTAGAAGGTTTTTTGAGACCGCAGCCGACACCATCGAGATCGACCATGCAGCTCTGGCTGAGAAGCTGCGCAAGGCCAGTCCGCATTGGATGCGCCACACACATGCCACCCACGCGCTCGCGCGCGGCGCGGAACTGACCACCGTACGCGACAATCTGCGCCACGCCTCGGTTTCGACCACCTCGATCTACTTGCACAGCGATGAGATCAAGCGCGCGAGACAGCTTGGGGAGGCCTTTGACGCCCGAAAATGAACGGTTAGCCGCTGCCTGCTATGCCATGAAGGTTCAGTTGTGATGCCTCGCTACACAGTTGCAGTCGCCCCCTTCCTCACAAGTCTTTCGGCTGTCCTGTACGTAACCATTTTCCGAGCAGTTCCTTCACGCAGCGCTGGCACAGGTCGAGACTAACCACGTTGCCGTCACCAAAGACAGAATTGACGCCGCAGGAGTGGTCAAGCGATAGTCACTCTTGCAACTCACCAGGCTCCTCAGGGGTCAGCCGACGCTGGCACCGATCACAGGTGCATGCGGTCAGCTCTTGGGCAGTATTTGGCCAACGAGTGAATAGGGCTACCTCACGAAAGTGAACAAAATTGCTTCCGTCCGCCAGGAGCACTGCAGCGTCTGCATGTCGCCGCTGCGTTATCTGCAAGCCTCCTTTATTTTACATAACACAAATTATGCGGGAATTTAGGTGCTAGAGCCAGGTTGTGATGTCCGGTTAAAGCCAAGTCCAAATGTCCGAGTGCTCGACCGACCGAAGAACCTCCAGGCGCTCACGGATGGGCACCTCAAGACTGGATTGCTGCTGCCCGGCTTGGTGTGAGCGCCCGTCAAGCGTTGCGTTTGTTGCGACGCTATCAGGTTCAAGGTGCAGCGGGTCTGCAGAACCGACATCCAGGCCGACCGGCCAACAACCAACTGCCGCCCGGTCTGGAGTTACGCATGCGCGGGCTGATTCGGGACAGCTATGCGGATTTCGGCCTGAAGCTGGCGGCCTAGAAGCTGCGTGAGTGCTGGCCACCGAGACGGTGCGCCAGATCATGACTGACGCCGGTTTCTGGGTGCCAAGGAAGCGACGGCCGGCCAAGGTGCACCAGCCGCGGATGTACGGAAGATTCACGCGCATGACTACGCGCTGCGCGATGTTCACATGCCCAGCCTCATCGCGTATGATCCGGCGACGAATGATGGTGCCCTTGAAGGGTGAAACGGGAACACGGTGTGAAGCCGTGGCTGCCCCCGCAACTGTAAGTGACGAGCCCGTATCAAAGTGCCACCGGAGGGTTCCGGGAAGGCGATGCGCGGTGATGACGCACAAGCCAGGAGACCGGCCATCATCTCTTGTCGACGTGGGGTCAATCCGGGCGGGGTGTACTGGGGGATACGAAAAGCGGCCAAGCCGTTTTGTCCTGTCTCGCGGCGATGCATCTCGCAAAGAGGCCTTCCGTGGCATCGCCGCTCTCGCGCCGTTTAACCTCCCCGTCCCGTACGCCAGTCAGCCTGCTGGCAGTACTCATTGGACTGAACCTACTGGCCTGGGCATGGGCGCTCACCGCCTTTGCCGGACAACCCGGCTTGCTTGGTACCGCACTACTGGCCTACCTGTTCGGGCTGCGCCATGCAGTCGATGCCGATCACATCGCCGCGATCGACAACGTGGTGCGCAAGCTGGTGCAGCAGGGCCAACGCCCCTTCGCAGTGGGTTTCTTCTTCTCCACCGGACATTCGACGTTGATCGTGCTGGCGGTGTTCGTCGTTGTTACCGCGAGTTCCGCCATGGGTGCACGTCTTGGCGCATTCAGGGAAAGCGGCGGTGGCATTTCGACGGCCATCTCCGCCCTCTTCCTGCTTGTCATTGCGGCAACCAACCTCTTCATTCTTTGTGCGGTGTGGAAACAGTTCGTCCGTTTCAGGAAGGGAGAAGCGATCCGTGACGAAGACATCGACACGCTGACGTCCGGCAATGGCGTCATGGCGCGGCTGTTTCGCCCGATGTTCCGGCTGGTCACCAAGAGCTGGCATATGTTTCCGCTCGGTTTCCTGTTCGGCCTCGGGTTCGACACGGCCACGGAGATCGGGCTGTTTTCAATCTCAGCGGCCCAGACGCCCAAGGGCGTCCCATTCCTGTCGGTCATGGTCTTCCCCGTTCTGTTCACCGCAGGCATGGCCCTGATCGACACGCTCGACAGCATCCTGATGGTCGGCGCCTATGGCTGGGCCTTTGTCAACCCGATGCGCAAGCTCTGGTACAACATCACGATCACGTTGACCTCGGTGCTGATGGCGTTCGTCATCGGCTCCATCGAGGCGCTCGGTCTGGTGGCCAACCGCCTGAGCCTGCACGACGGGCCGTGGGCATGGGTTTCCGTACTCAATGAAAGACTGGCGGAGTTCGGCTATCTGGCCATCGGTCTCTTCATCCTGAGCTGGGCCATTTCAGCAGGCATCTATCAGTGGAAAGGCTACGACCGTCTACCCTCCCCTGCACTGATGAAAGGCGGCCCGCAATGAGAACGCACGATCGGCATGTATTGATGTGTACGGGCCCGCGCTGTACGGACAACGGTGCCTCAGCAGAAGACATGTTCAAGGTGCTTGGCCAAGCAATCGACGCGTGCGACGGTTTGCGCGTCAAGCGGACCCGCACCCATTGCTTCGCGGTCTGCAAGCAGGGACCGATCATGGCGGTGTATCCGGACGGCATCTGGTATCGCAATGTGGACGCCGCCGCCATCGGCCGCATTGTCAGTGAGCACCTTGCGGGCGACTGCCCGGTCGAGCCGCTCATCTTTCACCGCCTAGGTGTTGGCGACGTGGAACCGGAGGCCGAAGCATGACAGGCAACATCTCGCCCCGTGTCGTGTTGCTCAGTCACGCCGGCACTGACCTGACCGCGCTGGTCCGTGCGCGTGCCGCCCTCCCCGGTGATTTCGCTGCGGTCGAAGCGGTGAACCTGCAGACCATCGACAGCGCTGACCGCATGAACATGCTGCTTGCGACCACATTGCTTGAAGCGCGCGTGGTCGTTGTGCGATTGCTCGGCCGCGCGCATGACGTGCCGGGCTTCGATGCGCTGCTCAAAGCCGCATCGACGCACCACCAGGCGCTGATTGTCGTCAGCGGCACCGGCGAGCCAGACCCCGAGCTGGCAGCGCTGTGCAATGTCCCTCCAGCCTTGCAGCATGAGGTGACGGCCTACCTCCAGGCTGGCGGCGTGGGCAACATGGCGCAATTGCTGCGTTGCTTGTCCGACCGCCTGTTGATGACCGGCTTCGGTTACCAGCCGCCGGCGGCACTCCCCGAGCACGGTATCTACCACCCCGCGCTGCCGCTGCAGACCACGCTGGCCGATTGGGCCGCCGATACCGCGGCCTGCAACCCCCAGTGGCCGACGGTCGGGATTACGTTCTACCGGGCTCACTGGCTTAGCGGCAATACCCGCTTTATCGACATGCTCGTCGATATGCTGGCCGAACGTGGCCTCAACGCGCTGCCGGTCTACACCGCGTCGCTACGCGCGCTGGATGCTTCCGGCCAACCCGCCGCACTGGGGCTGTTTGTTGCCGATGCAGCCTGCCGCATCGACGCACTGATCAACACTACCTCGTTCGCGATGGGCGACGTCAGCGCGGATGGCCCGACCCTGCCTGGCTGGTCGGTGGCAGCACTCGGACAGTTTGGCGTCCCAGTGATCCAGGCCATTGCCAGCAGCATGACGCAGGCCCAGTGGGAAGCGTCCGAACGTGGCCTCAACCCCCTCGATACCGCGATGAACGTCGCACTGCCAGAGTTCGATGGCCGCATCGTGGGCGTACCGGTCTCATTCAAGGACAGTCAGGGCGACATGCGGGGCGAGACCCACTACGTGCCATTGGCTGACCGGATGCGCCGGCTGGCCGGCGTGGTGGCACGCCAGGTCGCGCTACGCCGCACGCTGCCGGAACACAAGCGTGTCGCCTTCATCTTCACCAACAGCAGCAGCAAGGCGTCGCAGATCGGCAATGCGGTGGGCCTGGATGCGCCGGCCTCGCTGTTTGCCCTGCTGCACGCCATGCGGGCCCAGGGCTACCGCATTGAAGGCCTGCCCGAGTCGGGCGATGCGCTCATCCACGACCTCATCGACCGCGGCGCCTACGACGAGGCCTACCTGAGCGCCGATCAACTCCGGCACGCCATTGCCACCGTTCCCACAGCGCGTTACGCCGAATGGTTCGGCCAACTGCCGCACGTGCTACAGCAACGAATGCGCGAGCGCTGGGGTGAGCCGCCGGGTGGCGCCTACGTTCATGAGGGCAAACTCGTGTTTGCCGGCATCGAATACGGCAACGCCTTCGTCGCACTGCAACCGCCGCGCGGCTACGGCATGGATCCGGATGCGATCTACCACACGCCCGACCTGCCGCCCACACATCACTACTACGCCCTGTATTGCTGGTTGCGTGATGACTGGCAGGCAGACGCCATTGTTCACGTTGGCAAGCACGGTACGCTGGAGTGGCTACCAGGCAAGGGCGTGGGCATGTCGCAGGACTGCTTCCCGGATGCGCTGCTGGGCGACATGCCGATGCTCTACCCGTTCATCCTGAACGACCCGGGAGAAGGGTCGCAGGCCAAGCGCCGCGCGCATTCGGTGATCGTTGACCACCTCACTCCACCGATGACCACCGCCGACACGTATGGTCCGCTGGCGCAACTGACGCAACTGGTGGACGAGTACTACCAGGTCGAAATGCTGGACCCTGCCAAGCTGCCCCTGCTGCAGCAGCAGATCTGGGACCTGATCAAGGAAGCTCAGCTCGACACCGATCTGGCCGCAATGCGCGGCCACGAGAACGGTCACCATGACCATCCCGCGCACGCCAGTGCACAAGCGGCCACCGCCGGCAAGTACCGACCGATGCCAACCGCAGGCAAAAAGACAGCCGTGCCGAAGCACCGGCTGATGCCCACCGGTAAGAAACATCACCCCCATGGCGGCCACGGTCATCACCACCATCATCACGATGACGGCCACGGTCATGACCATGATGATCACCACCACGACCACAGCCACACGTGGGATACAACGCTGAACAAAGACGGCGTACCGCTGACGCTGGCCCAGATGGAGGGCGTTGACGTCGCGCACCTGATCGAGGACATCGATGGCTACCTGTGTGAACTGGGCGCGGCACAGATACGCGACGGCCTGCACGTGCTGGGCAAGGTTCCGGCCGGGGATGCACTGATCGACATGGTCTGTGCGCTGGTGCGCCTGCCCAACCTCTCGGTTCCAGGGCTGCCGGCCGGCGTGGCTGCCGCGCTCGACATCGATTGGGCAGCGTTGCAGCACGACAAGGGCCACCGGCTGGATAGCATTCCGCCCACGCTCGCCCGACTCGCCGCGCGTACGCTCGTCACCCGCGCCGATGCATTCGACGCGATCACCGCTCTCGGCCGGCAGTTGGTGGCCAGGCTGGCCGCGTGCCATTTCGATGCCAACGCGATCGACGCGACGCTGGCCGATGTGCTGCCGGGCACGATGGGCATCGAAGCCATCCGGCAGACCCTGGCCTATGTCTGCCGCGAACTGGTGCCCAATCTCGCACGCACCTCGGAAGAGATCGACAACCTGCTCAAGGGCCTTGCGGGGGGCTACGTACCCGCCGGGCCGAGTGGCGCACCGACTCGCGGCATGGCGCACGTGCTGCCAACCGGCCGCAACTTCTACTCGGTGGACCCGCGCAGCCTGCCGTCGCAGGCAGCATGGCGTGTCGGCTCGGAGTTGGCCAACGAAGTCCTGGCGCGTCATCGCAGGGAGACCGGCCGGTTGCCTGAGTCAGTCAGCATCAGCGTATGGGGCACCAGCGCCATGCGCACCCACGGTGATGACATCGCCCAAATCTTCGCCCTGCTGGGCGTGCGCCCCCGCTGGCAAGCAGAGAGCCGGCGCGTGACCGGTGTCGAGGCGATTCCGTTGTCCGAACTGGGCCGCCCGCGCATCGACGTGACGGTACGCATCAGCGGCTTCTTCCGTGACGCGTTCCCGCACCTGATCCACCTGGTGGACGAAGCCGTGCACATGGTCGCCAGGCTCGATGAGCCGGCTGAACAGAACTTCCTGCGCAAGCACTACCTGGCTGACCTCAAGCACGACTTGTTCCGCCAACTGCAGGGCGATAGTGCCGAGCAGCGCGCGCTCTATCGCGTCTTTGGCTCGAAGCCGGGAACGTACGGCGCGGGCATCCTGCCCTTGATCCAGGAACAGAACTGGCAGGAAGACGCCGATTTCGCCACGGCCTACATCAACTGGGGCGGCTATGCCTACGGTCGCGCAGACGATGGCACCGATGCGCGTGCCGATTTCCGGCACCGTCTGTCGGGTGTCGAAGTGGCCCTGCACAATCAGGACAACCGCGAGCACGACATTTTCGACAGCGACGATTATCTGCAGTACCACGGCGGCATGATCGCCACCATCCGCAGCCTGACCGGACGCCAGCCGCGCCACTACTTTGGAGACAGCCATCAGCCGGACAACCCCGCCGTACGCGGGCTGAAGGAAGAAGTCCTGCGCGTCTTCCGCGCGCGGGTGGCCAATCCGAAGTGGATCTCCAGCATCATGAAACACGGCTACAAGGGCGGCCTTGAGCTGGCGGCCACGGTCGACTACCTGTTCGGCTACGACGCCACCGCCCATGTCGTGGATGACTGGGTGTACGAGCAGGTGGCCGAAACCTATGCCTTTGCACCGCAAATGCAGCAGTTCTTTGCCCAAAGCAATCCCTGGGCACTCACCGCCATTACCGACCGGCTTCTTGAGGCCGCACAGCGCCAGTTGTGGGCCCAACCCAAACCGGAAACCCTTGCTGCGTTGCGAGCGCTGCATCTGCACGGTGAAGCCATGCTCGAAGCGCGCGGAGAGGTTCGCACACCAGGCCACGCAACAGCCCGCAAACCATGAGACACCACTACCCGTTCACCGCCATCGTCGGCCAGGCGCAGCTCAAGCGTGCGCTCCTGCTGTGCGCGGTCGACCCGACCTTGGGCGGCGTGCTGATCCGTGGCGACAAGGGCACCGCCAAGAGCACGGCCGCGCGCGGTCTGGCCGATGTCCTGCCGCCGATCCAGCGCGTGGCCGGCTGCACGTTCAACTGCGAGCCGGAAGCCCCGCTGGCCGAATGCAGCGTATGCCAGGACAGCACGCGCGACATCGCCAGTGCACCCGTGCCGTTCGTCAACCTGCCGCTCGGTGCAACGGAAGACCGTGTGCTCGGCAGCCTCGACTTCGAACGCGCCCTGAAAGACGGCAGGAAAGCCTTCCAGCCCGGTCTGCTTGCCGCTGCCCATCGCGGGCTGTTGTATGTGGATGAGGTCAACCTGCTGGCCGACCACCTGGTCGACGTGCTCCTCGACGTTTCTGCCATGGGCCGCAACACGGTGGAGCGCGAGGGTCTGGCGATCAGCCATCCGGCGCGCATCACGCTGCTCGGCACCATGAATCTGGAGGAAGGGGACCTACGCCCGCAATTACTGGATCGCTTTGGCCTGATGGTGGAGGTAAGCGCGCCGCGCGACCCAGCCGTACGCGCCGAGGTGGTGCGTCGACGGCTCGCGTTCGAGGCCGATCCGAAGTCATTCATCGCCGCGTGGCAACCGGAAACCGATGCTTTGCGCGCGGCCATTCGCACCGCGCAACAGCAGGTGGCCAGCGTGCGGCTTCCCGACTCGCTGCTCGCCTTTATCAGCCAGGTGTGCTGCGAATTCGAGGTCGCGAGCCTGCGCGCGGATATCGTGATCCACAAGGCAGCGCGCGCGCTTGCCGTGCTGAACGGCCGCGACGTGGTCACTGCCGAAGACGTGCGCGAAGCCGCCGAGCTGGCGCTGCCGCACCGCCGCCGGCGCAAGCCCTTCGAGCAGAGCGGCCTGGACAGCGAGCGCCTGGATGCGTTGACGCAGCAACAGCAGCAGCTTGCCCAACCGCCCGCCCCGGCAGATGACACCCGCGCAACGGGTGACGGCGAAACAGCCGAGTCAGAACTTGCGGACAACCGCACCGATGACGTTGACAACGCACCGCAATCCAATAGCGCAGCCGAGCGGTTGTTTATGGCCGCCGCAGCGGATGCGATCGGGCGCATCGACGTGGTTGCAATGCAGGCGCATGAGGCCAGTGGCCGGCGCAGCCGTATCGTGGGTGCCCGCCGCGGCCAAGCCATCAGCGCCGTGCCAAGCCAAGCCCCGAACCAGCTTGCGGTAGACGCCACGCTGCGTCACGCGCTGATGCGCAACCCAACCGAGTTTGAGGTGACCCGCGCCGATCTGCATGACAAGGTGCACGTGGGTCAGCAGTCCAACCTGATCCTGCTGGTGGTGGATGCCTCCGGCTCAATGGCGGCACGCCGGCGCATGGAGACGGTCAAGTCCTGCGTGCTCGGCCTGCTGCAAGACGCTTACCAGCGCCGCGACCAGGTTGCCGTGATCTGCTTTCGCGGCGAGCGTGCCGAGCTGGTGCTGCCGCCCACCCGCCAGGTCGAGTTGGCCGAACTGGCTCTGCGCGAGCTGCCGACCGGCGGCAGGACGCCGCTGGCGCATGCGCTGCATCTGGCCGCGTCCACGCTGGCACAGCACGATGGCGCCACACCGCTCCTGGTGGTGCTCAGCGACGGACGCGCCAACATCGCTCTGAACGAGAGCGCCGATCCGTGGCAGGAATCGCTCGATGCGGCCCAGAGTCTGGCAGCGCGGGGCACACCAGCCCTGGTTCTGGACACTGAGCAGGATTTCGTGCGCCTGGGCCGCGCCCACGAGCTCGCGCAAGCGCTGCATGCAGATTGCCTACCCCTGGACCAGATCAGCGGTGAGCAACTGCGGCTGACCATCCGCGAAAGGCTGCCGCGATGAACCCGCGTGGCAAGGTGTACTTGATCGGCGCCGGTCCTGGCGATGTCGAGCTGCTGACGCTCAAGGCGGTGCGCCGCCTGGCGCTTGCCGACGTCGTGCTGATCGACGATCTGGCCAACCCGGAGGTGCTGCAATTCGCGCCAAAAACAGCCGAAGTGATCCACGTCGGCAAGCGCGGCGGCGGTGCCTCCACCCCGCAAGCCGACATTGAACGCCGCATGTTGGACGAAGCGCTGGCAGGGCGATGCGTTGCCCGCGTCAAAGGAGGCGACCCGTTCGTCTTCGGGCGCGGGGGCGAAGAGATGCAAGCCCTGCTTGCCGCCGGGATCGAAGTGGAGGCGGTCAACGGCATTACGGCCGGTCTCGCGGTGCCGTCCACACTCGGCATCCCGCTCACGCATCGTGATCATGTGCACGGTGCCATCTTCGTCTCCGGCCACAGCCTCCAGAATGACGAACCCGATTGGCCGTTGCTCGGCCGCAGCGGCATGACGCTGGTGATCTACATGGGCATCGCAAACCTCTCGCACATCAGCGCACAACTGCAACAAGCCATGCCGCCCGACACACCGGCCGCCGCGATCCAGCACGGCACCCGGCCAGAGCAGCGGCAGGTCTTGAGCACGCTGGCGCGCCTGGCCGACGATGTTGCGGCGGCCGGCCTGGGCAGCCCGGCGCTGCTTGTGATCGGCTCAACCGTCGGGCTGGCCAGAGACGTGCCGCGCCTTGCGGCGACACAACATAAGGAAACGCAATGATCATCTGCATCGGTGCCGGCCCCGGCGATATCGGTTACCTGCCGCAACGCTCCGCCGAATTGATTCGCAACGCCGACGTCGTTGCCGGATTCAATGCCGTCGTCAACGTTGTGCAGGCGCTGATTCCTCAAAGCGCCGAAGTCGTGCTGATGGGCTACCGCGATCAGGTCGCCCAGCTCGACAAGGTGGCGCAGCTGCATCACGCCGGGAAGAAATGCGTGGTCGTGTTCATGGGCGACATCCACTTCAGCGGCTTCCAATATCTGGAGCGGGTCGAGCGGGCGTGCGGCCATCCGGTCGATACCATCCCCGGCATCTCGTCGGCGCAAATCCTGGCGTCGCGCGCCAAGGTGTGCTTTGACGAGACAACCTTCATCACCTTCCACCGCCGTGGTGATCTGACACCGTTCAAACGCCATCTGGTGCATGTGCTTGAAGACCAGCGCAACGCCATCGTGATCCCCTGCCCCTGGGACGAGGCACGTTCGTTCATGCCCTGGCACATCGCCGCGTACCTGCTCGAAAACGGCATCCCCGCGCAGCAGCCGGTGGAGGTATGGGAGCATCTCACGCAAGCCGAGGCCCAATGGCGCGGCACCTTGGCCGAGTGCGCGCATCAGCGCTTCTCCGACATGAGCATCATGCTGATCCGCACCATGAACCCCATCCCCAGTCAGATCGAGCCACCGCCGGAGACGCAATGAGCGCGACCACTAACACCGCCACTGACTACGCCATCGTCCTGGCTGGACACGGCAGCCGCGACCCCGACGGCGTGGGCGAATTCGAGGCGCTGGTCGCGCTCCTGCGCGAGCGTGCCGGTGGCCGCATGGTTGCGCATGGCTTTCTGGAATTCGCTACGCCAACCATCGACCAAGCAGTCAACGCCGTCATCGCCAATGGCGCACGGCGCGTGGTGATGGTGCCCGGCGTGCTGCTTGCGGCCACGCACGCCAAGAACGACATGCCTAGCGAACTGCTCGCACTCAAGCAGGCGCACCCCGGTGTCGACTTCCATTTCGGGGCAGCGATGGACCTGCACCCCAAACTGCTGCAGCTCTGCCGGGAGCGCATCATCCAGGCCGAAGCGCTCTCGGGGCACACCGTGGCGCGCGCCGATACCTGTCTGGTTGTTGTCGGACGCGGCACCTCGGACCCCGATGCGAATTCGGAGATATCCAAGGTTGCGCGCATGATCGAGGAAGGGCTCGGCTTCGGTACCTCGTTCGTCTGCTATTCAGGCACTGCCCGGCCGCTGGTGGCCGATGGCCTCAAAGCAGCCGCGCTGCTTGGGCACAAGCGCGTCGTGGTACTGCCCTACTTTCTGTTTGATGGCGTACTGGTCAAGCGCATCTACGCCGCGGCCGACGATCTGGCAACCCGCCACCCGGAACTCGAGGTGGTCAAGGCGGGCTATCTCGGTGCGCACCCGCATGTGGCCGATGTGTTTCTGGAGCGCGCAGCAGAGGGCATCGAAGGCCGGGCCACGATGAACTGCGCGCTCTGCAAATACCGTGTGCAGATCGTCGGCTTTGAAGAGCAGGTCGGCACGCCGCAGCAGGCTCACCACGGCCTGGTACGCGGACTGCTCGGGCGGGACGAAACAGCGGGCGCCCCCGCTCCCGCTGCGGAATGGCCGCCCTACGTGCCGCACCCGATCGAAGCCGAGAGCATGCGCATCATCGACCAGGGACGCGACTGGTCCGACGTGCCGGACGATCACCAGATCGTGCTCAAGCGCCTGGTGCATACCAGCGGCGATTTCGACATCGTCGATGACCTGTATTTCTCCCCCGGCGCAGTGACGACCGGCATCCGGGCGCTGCTGCGCTGCCGCCGCATCGTCGCCGACGTGACCATGGTGCAGACGGGGCTCAAACGTGCGGTGCTCGACCAACTTGGCATGCAGACATGGTGCGGCGTGCACGACGAGGAAACCCGGTTGCTGGCCGAGGCGCATGGCATTACGCGGTCCGCAGCGGGCATTCGGCGTGCCTGGCAGAAGTTCGGCAACGATGTCGTCGTGGCGATCGGCGATGCGCCCACGGCGATCATGGAACTGGTGCGGCTGGTGCGCGAGCACGGCTGGCGCCCGCAGCTTGTGGTCGGACTGCCTGTGGGCTTTGTCGGCACGCGCGAATGCAAGGACGAGTTACGCCGCCTGCTGCAGGTGCCGCGCATCACCAACCGTGGCACGCGCGGCGGATCGCCGTGGGCAGCGTCGGCCATCAACGCACTGATGATCGCGGCAATCGATCAGGTCCACCGCCAGAATCAGATGCCGTGACCAGCGAAGCGCACCGCCGCCCCTTCGATCTCGCCACGCTGGCCCCCAATGGCCTGCGCCGCGGCCGCACGACCGGCAGTTGCGCCACGGCCGCGGTCAAGGCTGCGCTGTTGATGCTGTTGCGCGGCGAGGTCGCCAGCGAAGTCGAGGTCAGCCTGCCCGACCCCGACTATTACCTGCTGGTGCCGGTGGAGAACGTGGAGCGGCTGGCAGACGGCTCGGTGCGCGCAGACGTGAAGAAGTACGGCGGCGATGATCCCGACAACACCGACGGCGCAACAATCTTCGCCAGGGTGACGGTCAATCACCAAGGCGCGGTGCGCTTTCTTGCGGCCGAGGGCGTCGGCATGGTCACCCAGCCGGGCCTGCGCGTGCCGCCGGGGGAGGCGGCCATCAACCCCGTGCCACGCCAAATGATGCAGATGGCGGTTGACGAGGTGCTCAACGGGGCAGCCAACCCAGGCTTCGATCTAGCCATCGGCTGCGTCGACGGAGAGAAGATCGCCAAGCGTACGTTCAACCCCATGCTCGGGATCGTGGGCGGTATCTCGATCCTCGGCACCAGCGGCATCGTTGAGCCGATGTCGCTCGCTGCGTGGATGGCGTCGATCGAGGTGTACATCCGCGTCGCCCTGGGTGAGCAGCCAGAGGCCATCGCGTTCACCCCCGGCAAGATCGGCCGGCGATTTGCAACCGACACGCTGGCCCTGCAAAAGAAGCAGGTGGTGCAGATCGCCAACTTCGTCGGCGCGTCCCTCGACTATGCCCAGCAAGCGCTGGAAGAGTCGCAGGCGCGTCTGGGAACGCTGTGGGTGCTCGGGCATCCGGGCAAGCTTGCCAAGCTGCTTGATGAGCGAATGGGGGACGCGTGGGACACGCATTCGAGCAAGAGCCGCATGGCCATGCATTCCGTGGCGGCCGTGGCGGCCGACCTGGGCTTTGCCAGCGGACTCACCCAACAGATAGAGAAAGCCAACACCGTGGAAAACATCGTGGAAATCATGCGAAATGAACCGGGCGCGCAAGCGTTCTGGACCGACATCGAACGGCGGCTGGCCGCCCTGATGCAGCCCCGGGTCCCGAGGGTCGACCGCGTGGCGGTCCGCCTGTTTGCCATGGACGGCACACCGCTCGGAGCGGCCGCGTGAGCGCGCTCGGTCATTTCGTTGGCGTGGGCGTCGGGCCGGGCCCGGCAGGGCTGATTCCGGTCGCGGCCCTGGCCGCATTGCAGGATGCCGAGCGCATCTACCTGCCGCGCGCGCGTGGCAGTGAAACCTCGGTCGCGCGCCAGTGCCTGGCAGGCCTGCCCATTCCGGAAGCCAAATTTTGCGAGATCGAGTTCCAGATGGACCCCGACCGCAGCGTGCTGTCGGAGCACTACGGCGAATTGGCAGACGCGATTGCCGGCGAGCTGCGCCAGGGGCGCAACGTCGCCTACCTGACCATCGGCGACTCGATGACATATTCGACCTACGGCTACCTGCTGGCCGCGCTGCGCGACAAGGTACCCGGCTTGCGCCACACCACCTTTCCGGGGGTCACGAGCTTTGCGGCCACCGCATCGGCGCTGTCCTGGCCACTTGGCGAGGGCAAGGAACGGATCCTGATCCTGCCGTGCCCCGACGACATGGCGGCCTTGCGCACGGACATCGAAAGCCATGACATCGTCGTGCTGATGAAGATCGGCGCACGCCTGCCGGCCGTACTGCAACTGCTGAACGCGCTCGGCATTGCCGGGCACTGCGCATTCGCGCGCCGCATCGGGCTGCCCGGCGAGGTGCTGTGTGAGAACGTATCGCGCTTGGATTCCAGCGCCAGCGGCTACCTCGCAACAATGCTGATCCGCAGTACCGCCAGAGAGAAACGTCACGCATGAAAGTCTATTTCATCGGCGCCGGCCCTGGCGCTGCCGACCTGATTACGCTGCGCGGAAGCCGCATCCTCGGCAACGTGCCGATGGTGTTGTATGCCGGCTCGCTCGTGCCGACCGAGATGCTGCAGCACTGCCGACCGGACGCCGAAAAATTCGATACCGCCGAGTTGTCGCTCGACGCACAGGAAGCGCTTTATCGGCGCGCCCAACTCGAAGGCAAGGACGTGGCGCGGCTGCATTCGGGCGACCCGTCCATCTACGGCGCCACGGCAGAGCAGATGCGCCGCCTGGAGAAGCTCGGCATCGCCTACGAGATCATCCCTGGCGTCTCGTCGTTCACTGCTGCTGCGGCGGCGCTCGGCAGTGAACTGACCCGCCCCCTGGTATCGCAGTCGGTCATTCTGACGCGGGTGTCGGGTCGCGCATCGGCCGTGCCGGAACTGGAGTCCGTCCTCCGCTTCGCGGAGCACCAGGCGACGATGTGCATCTTCCTCTCCGGCCAGCGCTTGAAGCAAACCGTGGCCGACCTGCTGGTGCACTACCCGGCCGACACGCCAGCCGCGCTGGTGCGGCGTGCAAGCTGGCCAGACCAGGCGATTCATCGCAGCACGCTTGGCACGCTGATGAGCGAGGTGCAAAACAAGGATTGGCTGCTCACCACGCTACTGCTGGTCGGCCGCGCACTTGCACACGAGGACGGTGTTGAATCCAGTCTCTACGCTGCGGGATTCACCCATATCTTCCGCGACGGCACCGACCGCAAGACGCGGCGCCCGCGCAAGGCTCGTGTAGCCCCAGTCACGCAAGCCGCCGGAGATCCGACATGAAGCCGGTCGCCGTCTGGTTGACGCGCAGCGACGCCCTCCCGCTCGGACACCGGCTGTCGGCCGGGTTGGATGCAGACGTGTATCAGCCCTGGCTGCATGCCGATGAAAGTCCGCGCGAGCACTTCCGTCGGCACTTCCGCCTGCACCGGCAGTGGGTCATGGTGAGCGCAAGCGGCATTGTCGTGCGCTACCTCGACGGCCTGCCGCAAAACAAGTACGAAGACCCCGCCGTGGTGGTGCTCGACGAAGCCGCACGCTTCGCGATCCCCCTACTGAGCGGGCACGAGGGCGGCGCGAATGCACTCGCCTACGCAGTCGCCAGGCTCACCGGTGCGAGCCCGGCCGTGACCACTGCAACCGAGGCGCTCAAACCGCTCACGCTCGGCATCGGCTGCCGGCGCGGCAAATCGGCCGAGGCGATCGAGCAGGCGATCGTGCACGCGTTGGGCGGCCGGAGCCTGACTGAAGTACGGGAGATCGCAACGATTGACCTGAAGGCCGACGAGGTTGGGCTGCTGGCGTTCTGCATGCACCACCAATTGCCCTTGCGCGTGATTGCGCGCGCCGACGTGGCCGCGCGCGCGTGGGTGGGACATTCGTCCGACTGGGTGCAGCAGCAAATTGGCGTGGACGGTGTATGCGAGCCGTGCGCGCTCATCGCCAGCCCGCGTGGCCAACTGATCGTGCCCAAGACCGCACTCGATGGCGTTACCGTCGCCATCGTCGAAGACCACATACTGCCCATTGAACACAACTGACCCATCCATGACCGGCAAACTTTATTTGGTGTCCGTCGGCCCAGGAACGCGCGAGCTGATTCCCCCGATGGTTGAAGCCGCGCTGCAGGCCAGCGAGGTGATCGTCGCCTACGACCTTTACCTCACCTGGATCCAACCCTGGATTGCGGGCAAGACCATCCACACCTTGCCGCTGACCCAGGAGCGCGACCGCGCACAACTTGCCATCGCGCAGGCACGCGCAGGCAAGACCGTGGCCCTGATCTCCAGCGGCGATATCGGCATCTACGCCATGGCGGCGTTGGCATTCGAAGAGATGGCGGAGGACGACCGCTATGACGTGCAACTGATCCCCGGCATCACCTCGGCCAACGCCTGTGCATCGCTGCTCGGTTCTCCGCTGTCGCATGACTTCGCCACCCTGAGCCTGTCCGACCTGCTCTGTCCGTGGGCATGGATCGAAACACGCGCCCGCCACATCGCCCAGGCCGACCTCGCTGCAGTGTTCTACAACGTGCAGAGCAAGCAGCGCCAGGAGGGGGTCTACCGCATCCTCGACATCATGCTCGAACATAAGCGTGCGGAGACCCTGTGCGGTATCGTGCGCAATGCTTACCGCCAAGACCAGACCGTAGAAATCCTCACGCTGGCCGAGCTGCGCACGCGGCGCTTCGACATGCTCACCACCCTCGTGATCGGCAACCGCTTCACCAAACGCAAGCGCGGCTGGATCTATACCCCGCGCGGTTACGGCAACTGGGACGACACACCGGACACGGTTACCGCTGCCAACCTGCCTGTCGGCGCGACCTGGGTCTTCTCCGGCACAAGCGACGGCAACGCGCTGGCGCGGGAGATCGTTGCGGCGGGCCACTGCACCGTGGTCTCGAGCGCCAGCGAATACGGCGCCGAACTGGCCGGACAAGCGTGCCCCGGGGCCACCCCGATCGCGGGCCGGCTAGGCATCGAGCGCCGGCGCGAACTGCTGCGGGGAAGCCGTGCGCGCGCGATTGTCGATGCCACGCACCCCTACGCCACGGAGATCTCGCAGCAATTGATCGCGCTCGCCAAGGAGCTCGATCTGCCCTACCTGCGTTACGAACGGCCGCGCGCCATGAGCCTGCACAGTGCGCAGCGCGCAGCGTCGATCGAAGACGCAGCGCAACTGGCCATGCAACACGGAAAACGCATCTTCCTTGCCACCGGCTCCAAGGACGTCGCGCGCTTCGTGCAGGCGCCAGGCGCGGTGGACCACCAATGGTTCGTGCGCCTGGCGCCGGACCCGCAGCACCTTCAGCGTGCAATCGATGCTGGTATTCCGCGTTCTCACATCGTCGCCATGCAGGGCCCCTTCTCCCAAACGGCCAACGAAACGCTGTGGCGCGACTGGGCGATCGACTGCGTGGTCACCAAAGACTCCGGAGACGCCGGCGGGGTCCGCACCAAGGCGGCAGCGGCGGCAGCGCTCGGTATTGCGCTGATCGTCGTCGACCGGCCCAGCCTCGACACTCCGGCCACGGCCTCTGACTTTGCGTCGGTGCTGGCCATGCTGCGAGGGCTGCACGCATGAGCCAGCCACGCATTCCCGTGACCGTCATCACCGGCTTTCTTGGCGCCGGCAAGACCACGCTGCTGTCAAATCTGATGCGCGACTGCAAGCAGCGCCGCCTCGCGATCCTGGTCAATGAATTTGGCGAAGTATCCATCGACGGTGCGCTTCTTCGCGGTGAGGGCGGCGAGGGCAAGGAAGGCAGTGGGGTTGAAATCCACGACCTGTCCAATGGCCTGGTGGCCTACGACGACGACGCGGATTTCCTGCCGACCATGCTGGCGCTCTGGCAACGCCGCAGCCTGATCGACCACGTGCTGATCGAAACCTCGGGACTCGCCCTGCCGACCGCCGTGATGGAGCAACTGCAGAGCGAAGCGCTGGCCCCCTACTTTGTTCTCGACGCCACGCTGGCAGTGGTCGACACACCGTTGCTGCTGGCGGGCGAATTCCGTCAGGCCACCGCCGGTGCGAACCAGGACCTCGATCAATCCGTGGCCGGTCTGTTCGACATGCAATTGGCCAACGCCGATATCGTGGTCTTGAACAAGATCGACGCGCTGGGCGAGCCAGCCTTGCTCGATGCCGAGGCACGCGTGCGTGCGCTTGCGCCGTCCATCCGCTTCATTGAATTGGCCCAGAAGGCGAAACTCGATACTCGCTTGACGCTGGGCCTGCATCTGCACGAGCCGGCCAACACAGAGCATCGGCACTATGGGCCGATGGCCAGCATACCCGGCCTGAAAATGCGCCCCCTTGCAAACCAACGCCTGCTCGACGGCCACAGCCACGGCAGCCTCGGCGCACACAGCCACGGCCTCAGCACGCACAAGCATTTTCACGAGCAGGACCCGGGGTGGCTGTCATTCCTGCTTCGCAGCACCCAGGCGCAGGACGCCGACACGCTGCGTGAGGCCATCGCCGCCATTGCGCGCAGCGAACCCCTGCTGCGCATCAAGGGCTTCGCGCCCACGACCAGCGGTGAAGGCCGATTGCTTGTCCAAGGCGTACGCAGCCGGATTGAACTGCGGCACGAAGCCGATGCGGCACCGGCGCGGCACGCACAATTGGTCTTCATCGGCTATCACCCAAGCCGCGCGCGCGTCATGGAAAAACTGAACGCGTTGACAGGCACCACGTGGCGGTAAGCGGACGAACCCAAGGAAGATCGCACCATGCAGACAGACCCGACCGCGCACCAGCGCATGACCGAACGGCGAAAGGCCGGCTTCGAAAAAAAGAAGGCCGCGGCAACGCATGAAAAGGGATTGCTGATCGTCAATACCGGCACTGGCAAGGGCAAGAGCAGCGCCGCCTTCGGCATGGGGCTGCGCGTGGTCGGCCACGGCATGCGCCTAGGTGTTGTGCAATTCATCAAGGGCGCGCTGCATACCGCCGAGCGTGACCTCTTGGGCGGCTTTCCCAACTGTGATTTTCTGACGAGCGGCGACGGCTACACCTGGAACACGCAGGACCGCGACGCGGATATCGCAACCGCCCGCAAGGGCTGGGCAGAGGCGTGCCGCATGATCCAAAGCGGCGAGTACGACATGGTGATCCTGGACGAGCTGAACATCGTGCTCAAGTACGACTATCTGCCGTTGGCAGAGGTGCTGGCCGTCTTCGCAGCGCGCCCGCCCGCGCTGCACGTGGTCGTGACCGGTCGGCACGCGCCCGAGGCCCTGATCGAGGCGGCCGACCTCGTCACCGAGATGCGCCTGGTCAAGCACCCTTATCGCGAGCAGGGTGTGAAGGCACAGCAAGGGGTTGAATACTAGAACCGAGCCATGCCTACGCAAACCGCACCCCGCTCCTGTCCCGCGTTGTTCCTGACGGCGCCGGCCTCTCACCAGGGCAAGACCACGCTCACGGCCGGTCTCGCGCGCCATCACCGTAACCTCGGTCGCTCCGTCCATGTGTTCAAGACGGGGCCTGACTTTCTTGATCCCTTCATCCTGGAACGCGCATCTGGCAATCCGGTGTATTCGCTCGACCTGTGGATGACCGGCGAAGCCGAGTGCCGCCGCCGGCTCTACGATGCCGCCGCCAGCGCAGACCTGATCCTCATCGAGGGCAGCATGGGGCTGTTCGACGGTACGCCATCGAGCGCTGACCTGGCGGCGGTGTTCAACGTGCCCGTTCTCCCGATCATTGATGTCAGCGGCATGGCACAGACGTTTGCCGCGGTAGCGCACGGCTTGGCGACGTTTCGGCCCGGCCTGCCGTTTCACGGCGTCGTGGCCAATGGTGTCGCCAGCGCCCGCCATGCCGAGATGCTGCTTGAGATGCTGCCGCCATCGCTACCCTGCGCCGGTGCGGTGATGCGCGACCCGGCGATGGCGCTGCCCGAGCGTCATCTCGGCCTCGTGCAGGCGCAGGAGATCGACGATCTCGAATCGCGCATAGCCACCGCGGCAGCACGCATTGCCGAGACCGGGCTGGCCGAACTGCCCCCGCCCGTGGCGTTTGCGCCGGCAGCGGCTGTGGCAGTGCCACGACTGCTGGCCGGCGTGCGCATTGCCGTGGCCCGAGACCTGGCGTTTTCGTTCCTCTACCCGGCCAACCTGGAATTGCTCAGCGCGTTGGGTGCAGAAGTCGCGTATTTCTCGCCACTGGCCGATGAACCGCTACCTGCCGCCGATGCGGTCTACCTGCCCGGTGGATACCCCGAACTGCACCTGAAAGCGCTCGGTGCCCACGGGGCCACCCGGGCTACGCTGCGCGCACACGTCGCTGCCGGCAAGCCCCTGTTTGCCGAGTGCGGGGGCATGCTTTACCTGCTTGACGCGCTTACTGAGCGAACCGGCACCACGGGCCCGATGCTCGGGCTCCTGCCGGGCCACGCCACGCTGCACAACCGGCTTGCCGCGCTCGGCCTGCAATCGGTCGAGCTCGGTGGCGAGACGCTGCGTGGTCATGCCTTCCACTATTCAAGCGTGCAGACTCCGCTTGCACCCTATACCCATGCGCGCCGGGCCAATGGGGCAGCGCCTGGCGAGGCCATCTATCGCCACGGCAGCATCCTGGCGAGCTATCTGCACTGCTACTTCCCCTCCAGCCCGAGTGCCACCGCCGCGCTCTTCAAGCCATGAACCGACATCGTTATAGCGACAGTGAAATCGATGCAGTCTATCGGGTCATCCGCGAGCGTCGTGATATGCGGCATTTCCGGCCGGACCCGATTGGTCCCGATGTGCTGCGGCGCTTGCTGCATGCTGCACATCTCGCCCCCAGTGTGGGGTTCATGCAGCCGTGGCGCTTCATCCGCATTACCGACCGGCAACTGAGAACGCAAATGCATGCTCAGGTTGATGCCGAGCGCAGACGCACGGCCAGCGCGCTGGGCGAGCGCGAAGACGAGTTCATGCGGCTGAAAGTCGAGGGCATTCTGGACTGCGGCGAAGTTCTGATCGCCGCCCTTATGGACGGACGCGAGCGACATATCTTCGGCCGTCGCACCATGCCCGAGATGGATCTCGCCTCGGTCGCCTGCGCGATCCAGAACCTGTGGCTGGCTTCCCGCGCCGAAGGAATCGGCATGGGCTGGGTGTCGCTGTTCGATCCACAACTGCTTGGCCGATTGCTGAAGTTGCCAGCCGGTGCCCGGCCCGTTGCCATCCTCTGTCTAGGCCATGTCGACAGTTTCTATGACAAGCCGATGCTCGAACAGGAAGGCTGGGCAGAACGGCAATCACTGTCCGACATGCTGCTCGAAAACTACTGGAGCACGGATTGAAGGGATCGGCATCGACGCATGGCCTGATCCTCCGGGATGCCTTCTCTGAGCGCATAACCGGCCAAGCGGGCGAGAAAATCGCTCTCGAATTCCGCCCGGACCCAGCACAGACACGGCTCGTCGCATGTCTCTGGTCACACTGGGCGAAGCCAGGCGAACCGGATCTGCTACTGGGACTACATCGCTGGTGAGGCGTGGCTAGCCGTCACGCTAGGCCGATCCAAAGAGGAGTTTCCATAGGAAGAGTGGCCGATAACCGCTGCCGGCAAAGACGAATAGGCCGTCTTAACAGCAGTCAGTACCTGCGTATATCAAGCTAAGCGCCGCGTGCCCACTTCGCCCGTCTCGTGGGCGCACCTCAATCAATGGGGATTAACGTTGCGTCAAAGCGCGGCCGCCCGACCTGCCCGCTCTTGCGATGCTGAAACGGCTGCGCGTGGCGTCGGCCACTGGCGACGGCACGGTACTGGCAAAAGCATCCGCCCAATGGCCGGGTATCACCGAAACTTGACGCTTACGATGAGCCTGAGCTCGGCTTCGGTGGTATCCAACGCGATGCGTCGCTTCGGGGCCGCGCAAGTATCCCCCCGGTACGCAGCGGGCGTTCAGAGGCTTATTTCAGGGGGCGCACGCTCATGCCGTTACTTAGTGTCGTTGGGGGATACGTGACCACAGTGTCGTGGTCCTGAAGCCCATCGAGTATCTGGGCTTCTTCCGCGTTGCGCTGCCCGATCTGAATGATTCGCTGGGCAGCTTTTCCATTCTTGACGATGAACGTGCACCAGTGGTCGCCGCAGCGGAATAACGCGCCGATCGGCAGCTTGAGCACATCAGGCTGGTCCGAGATGATGATGCGGCCTTGTACGCGGTAGCCATCATTCAATCTTCCCGGTGGGTCCACAAGGTCCGCGACAACATGGACGCGCTGCTCTTCGACCCCCAGCGCCGACACCTTGGTAAACGCCCCCGGACCGACTGTCCGTACCGTGGCGTTGACCGCCAATGGGCCACCCCACTCCACGACCGATACACGCATGCCGGCGCTGATCTTGACAGCATCGGTCGACAGCACGTCGACCACCAGTTCATAGCGCGAAGGGTCAGCTAAGACCATGAGGACCGTACCTGCGAGCACGACGCGCTCACTTTGCTGTTCGATGCGTAGCAGCACTGAGTTGGCCGGTGCCCGGACTTCAACAGGCTGCCCTGCTTCCAACGCCTTCAGATTCGCCATCGCGACACGAACGTCGGCTGCGGCCGACGTCTCCCTCGCGCGTGCTGCGGACAGATCGCTGGCACTGGAGGCAGACATGGTCCGCATCTGCTCCACTTCCTGCCTTGACATGGCACCGCTGCTCAGAAGCGTTTCGCCCCGGGCCAGGTCTCGGCGAGCCTGTTCGTAGTCCGCCCTGGCATGAGCGGCGCGCGCCTGAGCCTCTCGGAAAATTGCCTCTGCCGCATCAACCCGTGCGCGTTGCGATGCCCCCTCGCCAGGCGTCATCGGCACCGGCACCAGAGCGGCGATCACCTGCCCGCCTTTAATCTGATCGCCTTCATGCAGTTCAACGCGAAGCAGTCGGCCTGTGATCGGTGCCGTGATGACGTAACGATCATGCGCACGAATTTCGCCGTCTTCGTCGATCGTGACTTGAAGCGGCCCACGTGTGACGCGCCCTGTGTCCACTGTCGCAGGCGTTGGCCAGAGCGCGTAAGCGAGCGTCAATGCCAACGCAAGCGCGGCACCAGCAAGAGCAAGGGACTTTCGCAGAGCGCCGCGCTTCATGATTCTCTGGCCTTAAGCACTGCGACGATATCCAGCCGTCTGATCTTGCCCGCCACCAGCAGCCCCGAACACACAACCGCCCCACCCGCTACAAGGAATGCGTAAGCGAAGGTCGCGGCATGAACCACGAGCGGAAGGCGGTATAAATCTGTTGCCAGCCGAGTCGAGAGGAGCCCGCACACGCCATAGCCAAGCAGGAGCCCGGCTGGGAGCGCAATGGCGGTGAGCACAAACTGCTCCCCAAGCAGAATCCAAGCGACCTCGGTCTGCGTGAACCCGAGCACGCGCAGGGAAGCCAACTGCTGAACGCGCTCCGAGTAAGCGATTCGCATGCCATTGAACGCCACACCAAACGCAATCACACAGGCAAAGGCGAAGTTGATGGACGTGGACAGACGAACGCTTTCGTCCATGATCTTACGGAAGCTGGCGATGACGGACTGGCGAACTGCCACCGCATTCACCGTTGGCAGCCGCTTGAGCGTCGCATACAGATGCGCAGCCGCATGCTGATCGACGGACAACCTTGCCCCTGACCAGTTTCCGCTCTCCCCCAGCAGTTTCGCCAGCGCTTTCTGGTCCATGTAGGCCGCAACGCCTACCAGATCGCCGGACAGCGGCATCAACGTGACCTGTCTGGTTTGACGCTCGCCTTCAAGCACTTCGATGGTGACCGGATCACCGGGTTTTATACCAAGAACGGCGGCAAGTCTTGCCGAAACCACCAAGCCATCCGGGGGAATATGCAGCGGTCTGCCCTCATCATCAACGAGCCTGTGCAGATCTGCCTTCTGAGCGATTCCGCTCAGCGACACGCGCCGAGACCGATACCCAGCGGATAGCTTGACCGGTACATCGCGAAACCCTTCGACCTTCAGCACGCCGGGCAGACGCTCGATCGCGTAGACGGCGCGGTGAGATAACGGCTGAGAAAAGGCCACCGTCACTTCCTGGCGCTCGATTTGCTGAAATTGCGTATCGAACAAGAAATCGATTGAATCGAAGAAGAACCCGCCGACGACAAGAATCGCGCTCGCGCATGCAATGGCTAAGGAACCAAGGAGCGACTTGACGGGTTGGCGCGCGATATTGCGCGCAATCATTCGCCACACCACGCTGAGTTGCCGATAGATGCCCGCCCGCTCCACCCAGCCCACTGAAAACGCCGGAGGAACGACTGCGCGAAGCGCCTCGACGGGCATCAACCTCATGGCCTTCGCAGTGCTCATGATGGCACCGCCAAGTGCCGTTCCGAAGCTGATGAAGAACGCCCAGGCCATCGTCGAAAGATCGGCGCGAAATTCGAGGTGAGCCAGCCGATAGTACCGGGCGTAGAGATCGGTCAGATACGTCCCTAATGCCAATCCGCCACCAATACCGATAGCAGTACCTGCCGCAGCAACGACGCACCCGAGCTGCAGGTAATGCAAACCTACTGAAAGATCACCGTATCCAAACGCCTTCATCAAGCCGATCTGCGAGCGTTGTGTATCGATCAGCCGGGTCAGGACGTTCTGCAAGAGAAACATCGCGACGAGAAAAAAGATGGCCGGCACATAGGTAGCAGTCACGCGATTCTGTGCGATTTCGTCGGTAATGAACCGATTCGATATCTGGTCGTCCCGGCTGATTGTTCCAAGTCCGCCGTACGGCAACAACATTCGATCAATCTGCGCCATGAGGTGCGGCGCGGGCACGCTTGCATCGAGAGACAACACGAGATCATTGAAAGCGCCGTCCATGCGGAACGCTGCTGAAACCGCATTCGTTCCCATCCACACCACGCCGTAGTGACGGTTGTCGGGAAAGATGGAGCCGGCGCCTGCCTCGTAGACATACTCCGGCGAGATTGCAAGGCCAACAATGTGCAGGCGCTTCCAGCGGCCGTTCAAGATGGCGCTGAAATATTGGCCGGGGCGCAGGCCATTGGCATCTGCAAAGGCCCCGCTGACCAGCACCTCGTCTTCGCGGCCCGGCGAAATGTATCGGCCGCTTTGAAGATGCAACAGGTTCAGCGCAGGCCAGCCGAGTTCCGGGATCGAAACAAGGCGCGCCGTGGCTGGCTCGGAAAGGCCGGGTATGTCGACCGTGACATCTGACACCACGCGTGCGTCCACATGTGACACCCCCGGTAATGCAGCAATGCGCGAAGCCGTCTCCAGTGGTGCGCGCTTCAGATGCACGAAAAGATCGGCAAAGCGGTATGACGCGTAGTAGTCCTGCTGGGCGTTCAACAAAGCCAGATAGGTGCTGCGCATCGCCACAAACGTGGCAACGCCGCATCCGACAACCAAGACCGCCGCCACCACCTGCGCCCGCATTTGCCAGAGGTCTCGCCAGAGTAGCCGGACAAGCATGGTCACCATGCCAGATCCCCCACGCGGGCACGCTGGGCGTTGCGGCGTTGCTCGACAATGGTGCCGCTGCTCATGCGAACGACACGATCCGCCATGTCGGCGATGACGGCGTTGTGCGTGACGATGACGATCAGGGTGCCGAACTCGCGGTTCACCTGTTCGAGCACCTCTAGCACCAGTTGCCCCGTCCGGAAATCCAATGCGCCTGTCGGCTCGTCGCACAGGAGGACATCTGGCCGCTTTGCGACAGCGCGGGCGATGGCAACACGTTGCTGCTCACCCCCCGACATCTGCGAGGGAAAGTGATCCGCCAGCGCCCCGATCCCGACCCGGTTCAGGGCCTCAGTGGGGTCCAGCGGGCGCTCTGCGATGTCCGTCACCAGTGCGACGTTCTCGCGAGCAGTCAGGCTTGGAATCAGGTTGTAGAACTGAAAGACGAATCCAACGTGTTCCCGGCGGAATCGCGTTAGACCTCGTTCCCCCGCGTGGGAAAGATCGTGGTCCCGATACACGATGGAACCGGTTGTTGGTGTATCCAGCCCGCCCATCAGGTTGAGTAACGTGGATTTGCCACTGCCCGATGCCCCGAGCAGCACAACGATCTCACCCGCGCCGAGTTCCAGATCGACGTGTTCCAGGGCGCGCACGCTCACGCTTCCCATTGGATAGACCTTGCTGACGGCCTGAATATTGAACACCGTTTCCACGACACACCAGTCGGCTAGGGCGGCTGGCGAATAAGCCGCTCAGATGTTCGGCGCTGCCCAGAAAGCGACGTCCAGCGTTCTGCGATTGCCCTTCCGACCTGCATGCCTGCCGCAATTGCAACATCCACAGAATCAAAGTCCGGAGAGACGTGGTGGAAGCGCTCCAATTTGGGATATTCCAGCGCGGCTGACTTGGGCGAGCAGACAAAGCCGGTGTAGGCGTACTTGAATTCATCGCACCGCCCAACGACCGCCAAGATATGAATAGAGCAGCCCCGGTACTGTTCAATTGCCCAGGCCGACATATCGATCTCCTGCAAAGCATACGGGGCTGTCATGCATGCCAGCCTCATCAAGCTCTGCCCCCGCATGTCTGGGCAGGGTTTTCCGGGCGAAGAAGAGAGGGCCAGCGCACGGGTTCTTTCAGGCTACTTGTATTTGCCCGCCAGACGTTGACTTACCTCAATCAGTACAGATGCCAGCGCTGACGGGCCAACGTATCGGTAATCCGCCGCGTATTCAGTGCGTTGATATCCCACTCCAAATGCGCACTGTCGATGACATGCGCGACGACCGGTCCGGAACCAGGCGCTGCCCATCGCATTCCCGACTCAAAGCATGTGGGTCTGCTCATCGCCCTGCCCTTGTCCGTGCGGCTTTGGCGGACGATGCGATTGAATCCGGTCGCCGCCAGCGCAGACGCTTCGCTTGCACAAGGTACTGCCAATCCAGTTTGGCAAACCCATAAACGAGCGCCAGAAACACGACCTGCGACACGACGAAGTACACACCCATATACGCGCCGTCGATCTCCGTTTCCACATCCAGATAACGGGCACCAATCTGGGCAATGCGCGTCCAGGTCAGGTAGCTTATCCAGCGGCCAACGAAGAACGGAAGCCCGATCAACCAAAGCCGCATCCCAGTCAAGCCGTAGGCTATGAAGATGTAATTGGACGGGAACGGGCTGAAGGCGTACGCGAGCATCAGCCCGACCGTCATACCTTTGCGGTCTTCGAGCCAGGCGCGTACAACGTCGATGTTCTGACGATCCGCCTCGCGCATCCAGCGATTGCGTACGAGCGAGCAGGATAGCCGCGCCAGAACCAGACGGCCGAGGGTTGCCGCGCAAGCGGCAATGCCCGCAAGAAGCACCGGGTTGGCATCAGGCCGTGAGAAGCCGATCCATGACATCACCATCCACGTCGGCGGTGCGAAGGCCGGCATCACATTCAGCAGCAGGACGGTCGCGAACAATGCGAGCAGGTTTGTCATGACGATCAAGCCTCTCCTCCGAGCACATGGAACAGTTCGTCTTCTTGTGCGCAATGCAGCCGCAGGATGGCATCGAGCCCATACAGCAAGCGTTGCAGCTCCTGTGTCACAGCGGCGTCAGGGCCGTCGGAGGAAACATCCGCCACGATCCGGCCCAACAGGTTTGTCACGCGGAATATCTCGCGATGCATGGCGCTCATGGCAGCCATCGGGTCATCCCCACCAAGCAGGCGGGCGACGTCCGGATAGAGCTGGGTATCGTCGCGGCGCTCATGCGGCACCAGTACGTCTGCCAAGGACTGGTTGAGCGATAGCAGCGCGGCTTTTGCCGCACCACCGGCCATATGGGGCAGCGAGTCCGCGACCACGCGGATCCGGCTCAGGATGGGTTCCAGCTCTGCGTGTTCGGCCGTGAGGCGCTCGACGTCTGCAGAGACGAGTGACCGGGTTGCCTCGTCTTCTGTTGGCCGCAGTGCTCGCAACGCGCTGGCGATCGCCAGTACATCAATGACCTCTTGCAGCATTGCGCCCGGCAAAGGCGCCAGATAACCGAGTGCAGCGACAACCATAGCGGCCAGCGATAACGACATGCCGATCATCACGCTCTGCAGCGCGACGCGGCGTGTGCGGTGCGCTATCCTGACCGCGTCAACGAGCCGATCCAGACGGTCCACCAACAAGACAATGTCTGCAGCTTCCGAAGAGGCCGCAGCGCCGCGCGCACCCATTGCCACGCCAATGTCCGCAGCAGCGAGCGCAGGCGCATCGTTGACGCCATCGCCAACCATGACCACCCTGCCGTCGGCGCGTGCACCCCGGATCACCGCAAGCTTGGCCGCCGGAGACAGGGCCGCATAGACCTCCGTCACCCCCAACATGGATGCGACGGATTCGGCAACGTCTGCCCGGTCCCCGGTCAACATCGCCTGCCGTGTGATGCCCTCTCGACGCAAGAGCCGCAGCGCGCGAGGTGCCTCAAGGCGAACGCGGTCAATCAACTGCAATGCGCCCACCAGTTCACCATCCACGCCGACAAAGACAGCCGACGCACCGGCATAGCTCACGCGCTTGACGAACGCTTCCACCCAGCGCGGCATATCAGACGAACCCAAGACATACGGCAACGCGCCGATGGAAACGACATGCCCTTCAACGCGGCCGCAAACGCCGGCTCCCGGACTCTCGACAACGGCACTCGGAAGTTTCAGCGTCGCGCCCTGTTCGCGCGCGGCCTTGGCGACGGCTTCTGCCGTGACGTGATTCGATGCCTGTGCGAGTGAACCGGCCAAGCCCAGCACAACATCGGATGCGTATTGCGGGGCGCATTCGACGTCGACCAATCGTGCATATCCGCTGGTCAGGGTGCCCGTTTTGTCGAAGAACAGCGTGTCGGCCAACGCCAGTCGCTCCAATGCGCCGCCGCCTTTGACCAGTACGCCTCGCTTGGCGCAACGCGATAGCCCTGAAACGATGGCGACAGGCACTGCCAGGATCAATGGGCACGGCGTGGCCACGACGAGCACGGCAAGGCAACGCGCCGAATCACCGGTAAGGATCCAGCTTGCCCCCGCCAGGAGAACGGCGACGCCCCCAAAGGCAAAGGCGTACCGGTCAGCCAACCTTACGGAGGGGCTACGTTCTGCCTGCGCTGCACTGACCAGCCGGACAACGCCCGCAAACGTGCTCTTTTCGGCAGACGCACTGGCGATCATTTCGAAAGCGGCGCCCACATTCAGCACGCCGCTGCAAATGGCATCTGCCGCCTGGCGATGGCGGGTGAGGGATTCTCCTGTCAACGTGGATTCATCCAGATCGGCAGGCTCGGACAAGGTGCCGTCCACCGGCACGACTTCGCCGTGCCGCACCAGCAACCGGTCACCCGCTTGAACCTTCTCCAGGCTGACCTGATGCCACTGCCCGTCGTCGAAGCGATTGGCCCGCTTGGGTGCATGGCCAAGCAGCGCAGTCATCTCGCGCTGCGCACGCGCTTGGGCAAAGTCTTCCAACGCGCGCCCGGTCGCGAGCATCAACGCAATGACCGAGGCGACCAGCACCTCGCCCGACAAGAGCGCAAAGGTAATCGACGTCACCGCCAGAACATCCACCCCGGCCTGGCGTCGCATCAGTGACTGAACAATCGTGACGACCAGGGCCACCCAGTTCGGCACGACGCCAATCAGCCAGAGTTGCCGCGCGAGCACATCGGCACCGAGGTACCGCGCCCATAACCCTGCCGCCAAGGTCAGCACCGACAAAGCAAGCAATGCAACGTTGGCAAGCAAGCGCGCGGAGTGCATCGCTGAGGCTCTTGTCGGCGCAGTTTTCATGTGGGCTAGATCATGCGGCGCAGCAGCCGATCCTTCAGGATGAACTCATGCCAGAGCGCCGCGGCGGCATGCAGCCCGACCACGATATAAACGACCGTCGCGCCCGACTCATGAATTTCCTTGGCCAAGTGGGCCAACGACTTGTCCAGCGCCAACGCCAGCGTCAGATTCAGTCCGAACGGTTGAATCGGCTTGCCTGCCAAAGCCAGCGCCAGCAAACCCAAAACGGGCATCCCCACCATCAGGACGTAGAGCACGCCGTGCGTGAGTCGCGCGACAAGCTGAACCAGCGGTGTGCCCGGCACGGGAGGCGGTGCCTGCGTGCCCACCCGGGCCAGCAAGCGCAACACCATCAGGGCGAGCACGGAGAGCCCTGCTGTCTGATGGACCATGAACAGAGCGGCACGCTCGGCGCTGCCTTTCGGAAAGAAATCCATGATTTCGATGGCCACGACGGCGATCAACACCGCCAGAACCACGAGCCAATGGAGCGAGCGCATGGTGAGGGAGTATTTCGGTTCAGATTGCATAGCGTTATCCAGAATGTGTTGAGTAAGGGGTGAGGCTGGAGCAGGTCAATCGTCAAAGTCCCACATCCGGTGCAGATCGAGCTGGAGGCGGCTGTCTGCCTCCAGCAGGTCGACGCGGGCGAGCCGCTCGGCAAGCAGAGCCTCAGCCAGACTACGGCGCGTTGCCAGTAGTTCAGTCAAGCCCGACTCACCTGCGCGATATGAACGGGTTGCCCTGTCTGATGCGCTTTTCTGCAGCGTAACCGCTTCCATCTGCGCTTGCGCGCTCGCTCGTTTGCCTTGCAGGTTGCCATAGAGCACGTCGAATTCGGCACCCAGCCGACGCTCAGAACCCAATCTACGCCGAGCTGCCGCTTCCGCATCGGCCGCCGCCGCAGCAGCCGTTGAGCGCCGATGCGCCGAACCGATCGGCATGGCAACGCTTACGCCCATGATGCGTTCCGCACCGCCGCGCTCCACCGTAACAAACATGCCGACGGTCGGGTCAGGCCGACGCTCCAGATCTGCACGCTTGGCCATTTGTTGTGCCTGGGCCTCTTCTGCCATCGCAAGACGGTATTCGTGGCTGTCTTGAATGTACTGTGTCCGTAATCGATCTGGTGGATCTTGCGGCAATGCGGGCAGCGCGGTGTCGGGGCCAGACGTGGGGTGGCCCAACCCCGGAAACCGGGCTTGCAGCTCCGCCTGCGCCGTCTGTTCCGTAGCAACGGCTGTCGCCAGCGCAGCTTGCGTGCGCGCCCGATCGGCGGCGGCCAATTCAGCATCCAGGCGAGAGGCATCGCCCAGTTGCACCCTCCGGGCAGTCAGCGCCGCCAGATCAGTGGCCGCTTTGGCATTCTCCTGCGCCGCCTGGCGTGCCTGCCCTGCACGCACGGCGGCAAACCAGAGGGCCAGAATCTGGCGCGATGCCTCGTGGCGCGCATCCTTGACGGCCAGCTGCCCAGCCTCGGCGGCGGCATCGGCAAGCTGCCCATCGGCCTGCGCTTTGCCCCAAAGCCGCAACGGCCGCTCCACAGCGATCTGCCCTTCGGCATGGCGCTCTGAGGGGTCGCGTACCTGGCGCCCTTGGCCAATTGCGCGCACCACAGTTTCCGCTGTGCCAGCGCGGATGCCTTCTGCCCGAGCCAGTACGGCATCGCGGCGGGCCTCTGCCGCAAGCACGTCGGGCGACTGCGCGACGGCCTCGCGCACTGCGCTCTCCGCCGGCAGATAGGTCGGCGGGATTTGCGCTTGCGCTGCGGCACTCCAAAGCAGCATCGCGCTAGCTCCCGCCAATACGATGCGAAACATGTCCAACCTCATTGTGAATCTCCCTGCCCGGCGGCCGCACGCGGCCGAGGCAACCCAAAACGTTCAAACAGCAGGGGCAGAAGAAGCAGCGTCAGCGCAGTCGAAGAGATCAGCCCGCCCGATACGACGATCGCCAGCGGCCGCTGAATCTCTGACCCCGGCCCGCTGGCCAGCAGCAGCGGAATCATCCCCAGTGCGGTAATGCAGGCCGTCATCAGGACGGGCCGCAGGCGGTCTCGCACGCCGTCGCGCACGGCTTGCGCCATGCTCAAGCCGGACTCCAGCAGCGTGTTGAAGTGCGAAACCAGCACCACGCCGTTGAGCACAGCAATACCGAGCAATGCGATAAAGCCAACGGAGGCCGGCACCGACAGGTATTCGCCTGATATCCGTAGCGCCGCAATGCCGCCGACGAGCGCGAACGGAATGTTGGCGACCACCAGCACTGCCTGCCGCACCGAGCGGAACGTCAACATCAGCAAGAGAAAGATTGCGCACAGGGCCAATGGGACAACCAACGCAAGGCGCGCTGCGGCGCGTTGCTGGTTCTCGAACTGGCCGCCCCACACCACCCGCAATCCTTTTGGCAACGTACCAATACCGCTGACTGCTGCCTGGGCTTCCTGCACGAAACCCGCCAGGTCACGACCATCGACATTGGCCTGGATCACGGCAAACCGGGCGCCGTCTTCGTGGTTGATGCGCACGGGCCCATCCACGCGTTCGATACGTGCCAGAGAGGTGAGCGGCCATGCTTTGCCATCAGGCGCCGTTACCAGAAGGTTGGTCAGGTTTTCGGGCGCCTGCCGCAAGCCTGCTCCGCCACGCAGGATCAACGGCGTGCGGACGATGCCCTCGGGCACCACGCCAATCCGGTCGCCCTCGATCAGGGCGCGCAGTTGCGCCTGGAGGGCGTCGCCGGAGAAGCCGGCCTGACCGACCGCAGCGCGGTTCAGTGACACTTTCAGGTATTGCACGCCGCTGTTGCTGGGCGCAATCACCTCTGCCGCGCCCGGGATGGTGCGGACCTTGGCAGCAATGGCCTGCGCGGCTGCGTCGATGGCAGCAAGGTCGCTGCCGAACAGCTTGATGGCAACGTCGCCACGTGTGCCGGTCAGCATCTCCGAGACACGCATCTCAATGGGCTGCGTGAAGCCGTAGATCACGCCCGGGAAGCGCTCCATCACGCGCCGGATCGCAATCGCGATGTCTTCCTTGCTGCCGCGCCACTGATCCTTGGGCTTGAGTACCAGGAAGGTATCGGTTTCGTTCAGCCCCATCGGGTCAAGGCCGAGATCATCCGAACCCGAGCGTGCGACGATCGAGCGTATTTCCGGCACCTCCTTGAGCAGCGCCTGCTGCACGCGTTGGTCCATGTCCAGCGAGGCCGTTAGCGAAACGGACGGTGCTTTCTGCAACTGCACGATCAGGTCGCCCTCGTCCATCGTCGGCATGAATGTCTTGCCGACCGACATGTACAACACCACGGCCAGCGCCAACGCCGCCCCGGCCAGGCCGAACACCATGCGGCGATGCGTTGTCGTCCATGCCTGGATGCGCGCAAAACCGCTCGCGACCTTTCGCATCAACCAGGGCGGCTCATCTGCATGCGCAAGCAAGAGCAAAGAAGCGAGCGCCGGGACCACCGTAAAGGCAATGACCACGGACGAGGCCAGCGCCAGCACGATGGTCAGCGCCACCGGCCCGAAGAGCTTGCCCTCCAGACCTTGCAGTGACAGCAGCGGCAAGAACACGATGGCAATAATCGACACGCCCGACAGCATCGGTACCGCTACCGTTGCCACTGCATGGCGGATGACCGCACCGCGCAGGGCAGGATCGGTCTTGTGGTCTTGTGCGCGCGCCATGGCCGTCTCGATGTTCTCGACCACGACTACGGCTGCATCCACGAGCATGCCCAGTGCAATGGCGAGCCCCCCAAGGCTCATCAGGTTGGCCGTCAGGCCCACATAGCGCATCAGGAGAAAGGTCGCCAGCATCGACAGCGGTAGTGTGGCCGCCACGACCAGGGCCGACCGCACCCCACCCAGGAACAGATACAAGGTGATGACGACCAGCACGCTGGCCTCAATCAAGGCGCGAACCACGGTATTGGCCGCCCGTGTTACCAGCTCACCGCGGTTGTAGAAGACGTGGGTCGACATGCCCTTCGGCAACTGGGGCCCTAGCACATCCAGCCGCTCCTGCACCGCCTCGACCAGCTTGCGGGCATCGCTGCCGCGCAGGCCCAGCACCAGCCCTTCAACCGCTTCACCGTTGCCGTCTTTGCTGACAGCGCCGTTGCGGGTGGCTTCACCCAGCCGCACGGTCGCAACATCACCAACCGTGACCGCAGGGGCGGAAGTCAGGCTCTGCGCCGGTACCACGACAATCGCACGCAGATCATCCAGCCCGCGTATGCCACCTTCCACGCGCACGACCCAGTGCTCGTCTCCGCGGTCCAGCCGCCCTGCCCCGTCGTTGCGATTATTGGCGTCCAGCGCCTGACGCAGTTGCTCAAGGGTGACGGAGCGTGCGCGCAACCGGGCCGGGTCGGGTGTTACCTCATAGCTGCGCACCTCGCCGCCCAAGGCGTTGACGTCGGCCACGCCTGCCACGGTGCGCAGCGCTGGCCGGATCACCCAGTCCAGCACGCGGCGCCGCTCGGCCAAGGAATAGCCATCGCCCTCCACCGTGAACATGAACATCTCGCCCAACGGCGTGGTGATAGGCGCCAGGCCGCCCACTGCGGTCGACGGCAGATCACGCGCCAAGCCGGCCAAGCGCTCCGATACTTGCTGGCGCGCCCAGTAGACGTCTACCCCCTCTTCAAAATCGACGGTCACGTCGCTGATGCCGTATTTGGATACCGAGCGCACGATCGTCTTGTGCGGCAGGCCGAGCAGCTCCTGCTCAATAGGCGTCGAGACCCGCTGTTCGACCTCCTCCGGGGTCATGCCCGGCACCTTCAGCACGACCTTGACCTGCGTCGGCGAGATATCGGGAAACGCGTCGATCGGCAGGTTCAGATACGCCCACACGCCGGCCACAGCGAGCACGCCAGCCGCGATCAGCACCAGCACGCGTTGGCGCAAAGAGAACTCAATCAGGCGGGGCAACATCACTGCTCTCCCGCCAGCAAGCCCTTGAGCGCGCCGACACCTGTCACCGCCACGCGTGTACCCGCTGGCAGGTTGGCACGGACGACGGCGATGGCGTCGTCTGTACTGGCGACTGCGACATCCTGGAAGCGGAAACCCTTGTCGGTCGCGACGAATACGCCGGGCACACCCCGCACGTAGACCAGCGCAGCCACAGGAACCCGCAGCAGGCCCGGCGCGTTTGCATTGGCCGCGCTGCGCAGCTTGAGCGTGACGTTGACGCTCTCTCCGGCACGCAGGTCCCCACGTCGCTCCAGCGACGCACGCACGCGCACACCAGCAGTGCCATCACCGGAAGGCGCAACACCGATGACGGTGCCGCCCGCGCCGCGTTGTGCGATCTCGACCCGGTCGCCTGGGGCCGGCACCGGTATGTCGCGGCCAACGAGCAGGTCCAGCTCCAGAGCCGCCGGATCAACGATCCTGAAAAGCGGTGCCGCCGCGTCTACTCGCGCCCCCGGAACGGCGTTGACTTCGGACACCACACCGCCACGGCTGGCAACCAATTGCGCCTCACCACCGGGGCCGCTGAATGCGATGCCGGAGGACGCCAGCTCTGCCCGGCGCGCCTTCACCATGGCGCTGGCTTCAGCGGCCCGCGCCTGCGTGGCCTGCCAGCGGCTTGCAGCGATGATGCCGTCGTCGTACAGCGCCTTGTCGCGCGCGAGCGACTGCTGCGCGAGCCGCGCCTGGGAGTTGGCTTCCGTCAGTGCGCGGCTGGTTTCGAAGAGCTGCGGGCTCAGAAAACCGGCCAGCGGCTGGCCCGCCCGGACGGTTTGCCCGACCGACACCAACACCCGGGGCACCATGCCCGCGTATGGGGCGGCCACCACATATTGTGCATCCGGCTTGAAGACGACACGCGCATGCGTGCCGACCTCCAGCCCTGACGAAGCGGCGACTGGGCTGAAGCGCACGCCGAGGGAGCGCGCCTGCTCAGCCGATAGCGGCACCACCTGGGGGCCTGCTTGGGCAGCGGCCTGCTCAAGGGGAAACGCGATCAGCGCAATACACGCACTGGCCGCGACGATTCGTTTGAAAGACATGCCTGACTCCAATCCTCGGAGGCAGCGCCACGGACGCCACCTCTGATTGCCGCGCATACGCGAGCGACCTCAAGATCAACCGTCGCTCTGCATTTCCATGCGACGCGAACGACAAACTCTTACGGTGGATGGCCGATGGAAAGTGGAGTTGCTACCACCGCGTAGCGTCAGGCGTGCGCCAAGAATCAGAAGACAACACTTCTGACACATTCATCATCGCCAATGCAGACACGAGAGGCTTGTTGCAAGTCAACAAGTTGCGGAGCAACCCGCCCGCCGGCCGTCAACCGGGTACGGATCAGAACTGCAGCGGAGGTGCCTGGGCAGGAGGCGGCCGATTGATGCGATCGCGCCAGCGCGCTCGAACGGGCGTTGGGCGATAGGCGGGACGAAATACTGCGGCGAAAGCAAGCGCCGCAAGCAGGAGGAACGTCAGCGCGGATACTCCCGGCGCCGCCGCTGCCCAAAGAAATGCACCCAGGTCCGCAGGGCCAAGGGCGGGCTCGACGTCCACCTCGAAGGGCTCGTGGTTCGTCAATGCCCAGTCATGAGGGGCGGCGTCGACCGATTCCTTGATGGAAGCGCGGTGGGCAAATGGTAAAGATTGGAAATGAGAATCAACCGCAGCAGGAAGCGCGGTGTGCACGTGCAGGCCAAATTGTTTCGGTGTTCCGAGATGGCCGTGCAGAAGCGGGCTTAGCAGCTGCATCAACACGATGGTCAACAACAGCATTGCCCGAAGCGAGATGCTTGCGGTCGCACGTGGCATTTCAAGATTGTAACGCAATGTGCCTTTCGTTTAGTGCTTGATATCAGCCCGCGTCCATCGGAGACAGACCCACCACAGCATGCGTCAACGCATATGCCGACGAATACTCCAGCTCACCGGACGCTTGCGCGTGAATCGTAAACAGCGGCTGCCCAACACTGACCTGATCGCGCAGTCGCACATGCATTTCCACCCCCGCGACTTGACGCATCGGTGCGCCCGCAAGTTTTGCGATGCGCGCAAGGTGGCGATTGTCGATGTTCGTGACGATGCCATTTTGCTCGGCAACGACGTCTCGGCGGAAGACGGCTTCTCCGGGGATGCGCAAGCCGCCCTGTGCCTCGCAAATCGCCTCGAACTTCCGCCATGCGGCGCCGCTATCCAGCAGGCCGGTTGCCATGTCGAGCCCCGTTCCGGCAACCGCTGCGCCGCAGAACTCCAGCAATGCGCTGGCGAGCAGTAAAGACCGTTCCCGCAAGTCGAAAGGCGCCGTAGGAGACCGCTCAAGTACAGCCAGAACGTCTCTGGCTTCCAGCGCGGGGCCAATTCCACGGCCAACGGGCTGCGCGCCGTCCGTGCGCACCATCAGCACCTGCACCCCAAATGCCTGGGCCACGCGCTTGAGCAGCATTTCAAGGCGCTCGAGGTCTTCGACACTGCGGACTTTGGCCGTCGGGCCCACGGGCACATCGATCAACACATGCGTGGACCCGGCTGCAATCTTCTTGGAAAGAATGGACGCCACGAGCTGTGCATCGCTGTCGACGTCGAGTGCCCTTTCCACGCGAATCAGCACATCGTCCGCAGGGCTGAGGCTCAACGCCCCGCCCCACGCAAGCGATGCCCCAACCTGCCCGACAACGCATCGCAGCTCGGCAGCGGTCAGGTTGACCCGGGTGAGCGTTTCCATCACGTCTGCGGTACCCGCCGGCGAGGTGATGGCGCGTGATGAGGTTTTGGGCAGCAGCAGCCCCGCCGCCGCACAGATGGCAACGACGATGGGGCTGGTGCGATTGCCGGGCAACCCGCCCACGCAGTGCTTGTCTGCCACGACGGCGCGATCCCACTGCAGGCGCTCGCCCGAGTCGACCATGGCTTGTGTGAGGTCGATGGTTTCCTTGATGGTCATGCGGCCCGATGCACAGGCACTCAGGAAGGCTGCGATATGGACATCGGCGTAGCGCTCGTTCGAAATGTCCGCGATGATCTCGTGCAACTGCTTGGCGTCCAGATGCCCACCATAGATCTTGGCCCGCAAGGCGCGCAGGGACTCGAGCGACGGCGCATGCCTGACACAGATCTCGTCACCCGGGCGCGCCATCAATGCATCGACCGCGCTGGCTGACAGGCTCACCTCATGCTTTTCCAGCAGCCCCGACCCGACCAGGTTCAGCGTGGCGATCGTCGATCGCTGCCCGATCTGGACTTCCACACGGGCCTGCGCGGTAAAGCCCTCCGACCGGCAGATCGCGCTGTCCGGGTGCATGTAGATGACATGCTCCTGCCACGTGTCAATGCCAAGCGCCTTGAACCGGAGGCACCCCTGCGGCACAACGGCTGCGTCAACCGCGAGCATGGAGAGGGTGCTCATGACACGCGCATCAACCGGCGAACCGGAAGTGCCCGCTGTGTAGCGTGATCTCCTTGGAACCGGTCTGCTCGAACAGCATGCGTGCGACTTCTTCGATATCACTGCGGTGCACTTTGAATGCACTGAGCAGATCGTCCGACTGGCAGGAGCGCGCGCCAAAATGGTCTTCAAGGGCCTCGGCCGTGATTGCATAGCTTGCGGAGCTGCCATCGACCGACGCGCTGCATTGCAGACGCGGACCCGCTGCGCAGTATGTCGGGTCGTCAGGCAGGAACCTGATCTGTTTCATGATGGCCTCCAGATACGAAAGCGCCCTCATCAAACAAGCATCTGCTTGCTCGAAGGCATGGGTAAATCAAAGATGCGTGAAATGGCGTCGACCAGCGGCTCTGTGAGTGCAATCTGGTTCGAGGGATGCGGGATGGTGTCGCACGTGACCACCTCTGCGCTGGCGGCACACAGTTGGCTATACGCGTTGTCGGCAAACACAGCGTGTACCCCAACGCAAACCGGCTTCGGCTGACCGGCGCGCCGCAGCAAGTCCGCTGCGGCGAGCATCGTGCGCCCGGTCGAGATGATGTCGTCGATCAGTACAGGCACACAGTGCGTTGGAATATTCGGCAATTCTGCGATTTCCACGTGCCACGCGCTGTGCCGCGTCTTGGTCAATGCTGCCCATGGGGCTTGGCAAATGCCGGCCACATGCGCGACCCACTGTCTGCTTTCTTCGTCTGGCCCGATCAGGAACGGCGCCTGTACATGGGTTTGGATCCATGCGGCAATGGCAGGCGCGGCTTCCACGGCGGCCGTCGGCATGCAATAGACATTCGACAAATGCGAAATGCGATGCAAATGCGGATCCACCGTGACAAGCCAGTCGAATACGGGATTCAACAAGGCAGCAAAGTGTTCTGCAGCGCGAATCTCGCCCGCTTTGAAGATGACGTCCTGCCGCATGTAGGGCAGGTATGGCGCAATCAATCCAACGCGGCGCGCGCCGCCCTCGCGTGCGGCAATCGCCAGCCACAGCAGCGGCAACAGTTTCTCGTCGGGATGATCGAGTGTGCACACAATGGCAACTTCGGCGCCGTGCACGGGCGTGCACAGGCGCACGTAGGATTCCCCGTCCGGAAAGTGGCTCACGGCGGCATGCCCCAGTTCCGCGCTCAGCGGGGTGGCAAGTCGCATGGTGGCGGCTTCGCAGCCGGGCATGGCAATCAGCACACGCTGCGAAGCCAGACCAACAGCCGGCGCGGTCATGAACCCTCCAGATCGTAGGACTGGCGATACTCCGGCATGCGGACTGGCCACTGTAGTTCGCGCTCGATGCGCTGACGCAACGCGTCGCTGGCGGACGGCTCGCCATGCACGATGAAGGTCTGCCGTGGCGGCCGCGTAAAGCCCCGTAACCAGGCCATCAGTTCATTGGCATCCGCATGGGCGGACAGATTCTGAATCTGCTCAACCGAGGCCCGGATGGCGACCTCACGTCCGTGCACGCGCAACGCCCGCTGACCGGCCAGCAGCGCCGCGCCCCGTGTGCCGGCCGCCTGGAACCCAGACATCAGGATGGCGTTGCGCTTGCCGCCGCCAAAGCTCTTGAGGTGATGCAGCACCCGGCCACCCGTCGCCATACCGCTTGCCGCAAGGATGATCTTAGGCGCGCGATCGCTCCCCAAATGCCTCGACTGTTCGGGGCTCTGCACCGGAACGGCCAACGCACAAGCTGCCTGGCAGTCGGCAGCCCCGATATGCAGATCGTCAACATGATGCGAAAACACCCCGGTCGCCAGTTCGGCCATCGGGCTGTCGAGGTAGATCGGCACGTGCGGAATCCGATGTTCGCGGATCAGCATGTAGAGGCAGTACAGCAGCTCTTGCGTACGCCCCACCGCAAAGGCAGGAATCAGCAGCGTGCCGCCCTGCCCGATTGTCCGCTGCACAACCTGCTGGAGTGCATCGAGCGGGTCACCCTCCGGATGCACGCGATCGCCATAGGTGGATTCGACCAGCAAGGTATCGGCCTCCGCAATGGGTTCGGGTGGCCGCATGACGGGATCGACCTGCCGCCCCAGATCGCCAGAAAAAACAATGCGACGGCCCTCGGCCAGCAATGTCGCCGTTGCGGCACCGATGATGTGTCCTGCACGGTGGAACTCCGCTTCCACGCCCTCGGCAACGGGAAAGCGCTCGCCGTAATCAACGGGATGCAGACGGCGTAATGCCCTGGCAGCGTCCTTTTCATCGTAGAGCGGCAAGGCGGGATGATGGCGGGAGAACCCCTCGGCATTGGCGTAGTGCGCATCCTCCTGCGCAAGCCGAGCGCTGTCAGGCAGCAGGATGTTGCACAGTTCCGCCGTGCCTTTCGTACAGTAGACCGGGCCATGGAACCCATTTCGGACCAGCAGCGGCAGGTAGCCGCTGTGGTCGATATGGGCATGCGTGAGTACGACCGCATCGATGTGGTGCGGATTGACGGCGAGCTTGTCCCAGTTCCGCAAGCGCAATGACTTGTAGCCCTGAAACAGCCCGCAATCGACCATGACACGGCGTGCGCCGGTCTCAAGCACGTACTTCGAGCCGGTCACCGTGTCGGTGGCGCCAAGAAATTGCAGCCGCATGCCACACCCCTCACGCTCAGCGAATCGTGACGCGCTGCTGTTGGGACGCTTCCTTCTTGGGCAGCGTCACGCGCAACAGTCCGTTCTCGTACGTTGCGTCGACCTTGGTTTCATCGACCGCCGCATCCAGCGTGAACATGCGCTGCATGGAGCCGCTGTAGCGCTCGCTGCGGATGATGCGCTCGCCTTCCTTCTCCTCGGAGTTGCGTTCCACCTTGGCCGAGATCATGACCGTGCCGCGATCGACCGTCACCTCGATGTCTTCCTTCTTCGCACCCGGGATTTCTGCGACAACGTTGTATGCCTTGTCGGACTCGGTCACGTCCACCTTGAACGGCAGCGCGCCATCCATGCCGCCGCGAAACGAGCGCAGGAGCCCTTGGAAAATGTCGCCAACCGGCTCGATGGCGAACGGGTCATAACGCTTGAGTTGACTCATGGCTGCCTCCTGATGATTGGGCCCCGGGGATCTTCGGGCTAACAGATTCATCGTGGCACGGCCGTGCCGGAGCGCCTTGCGGCAGATCAACGGCGGCGCACTGTGGCCGCCGCACAGGCGCCGTGGGATTCGTACCCAGCACATTGCTTCTGAGGCGCCGGCCACCTTGTCAGGCTTTTCTGACATGGAAACCCGCAGCTCCGACAGCATTCTCAGCACAGCCTGCATGACGACGGCGAGCACGCTGCCAATACTGGTGAAACGCCAACAAGCAACGCTGCGTCTTGTCGAATCGCCCCCGGGAACCCGACAACGAGCCAGTACAACGGAGCGCGCCATGAGCCAGAACATCGAATGCATTGCCCAGTGGATTGACTCGCGCGACTCCGCCGCTTTCGACACGGTGCTTCCTGTTGGCGCGCACCTTGTGGCGGAACGCGATGGATACGAACATCACGGCATCTATGTCGGAAACGGGCAGGTGATTCACTACGCCGGCTTCGCTCACCGTCAGCGCCGCGGGCCGGTCGAGTGCATCTCCATTGGCTGCTTTGCGTGCGGCTTTGCAGTGACCATCCAGCGCGACGCCAGTCCCTGCTACGACGGCGAAGAAGTCGCCCGCCGTGCCGGGTCACGCCTGGGGGAGCGCGACTATCGGCTGCTGACCAACAACTGCGAGCACTTCTGTTCGTGGTGCTTGTTTGGAGAGTGCCGCAGCGCACAGGTGGAGGCGTGCATGAAAAGCCCCGCGCGGGCTGCGCGCACGCTATTGAAGCTGATGCTGCTGGCACTTTTCGCCGAATGCCGCACTGCACAGCCACCGGCTCAGGCCGTATGACGCCGGAGAGCACCATGCCCCAATACGACACCTCGCTGCGCGGTCTGGTAGCCAAGTGGTTTGGCATAAGCGACACACCACATCTGCGAATCACGCGCCTGCATTGCCCCGGCGTTGATTGTGGCTGCGTGCAGGCAGAGTTGACGACATCCGCCCGCCCACTTGCGATCGTCTTCTTCCGTCACCAGGCGGGTTGCTGGAGGCTGTTTCCGCCATCGCACGTACGCCGCCACTAGCGGCAATGCGAGTCTTCCTGCTGGAAGGCAACGCCGACTTGCGGACTGGTTGATCCGCATCAACCGTCTTTCCGGCCCAAGCACGAACATCAAGGTTCGATCAGACGTTGGTTGACGCACGACCATGCGAAGGTGAAGAAGTGAAAGAGAGTATGCAGCCACGGCAGCAAAGGTTCTCGCTCTGGTACGCCGTCATCGTCGCGTTGACCGTGCTCGCGTTCCAAACGCTGTTCATGTCCGAGCAGGTCGACACCCTCCCCTATAGCGACTTCAAGCTCCTGCTGCATGCGGGCAAGATCAAAGACGTCGCCATTGGTGATCAGGACATCACCGGCACCTTCTCGACGGAAGGCGTCGAGGCGTTGCTGACTCAGCAGCAGATCGATGCCATCCGACGCACGGGCACGGGCAAGGGCGACCATCCTTTCCAGACCCTTCGCGTGAATGATCCGGCTCTGGTTCAGGAACTGGAGGCGGCCAAGGTGCGCTTTGTCGGTCGGCCGGACAACAAATGGTTGAGCACGCTCCTGTCATGGATTGTGCCTGCCCTGCTGTTCTTCGCTGTCTGGAACTTTCTGATCCGGCGCATGGGCGGCGCCGCAGCCGGTGGGCTGATGGAAATCGGAAAAAGCAAGGCAAAGGTCTACATGCAAAAGGAAACCGGCGTGACCTTTGCCGACGTTGCCGGCATCGACGAAGCCAAGGAGGAACTCTCAGAAATCGTGAGCTTTCTGAAAGAGCCACTGCGGTATCAGCTCCTGGGCGGCAGGATCCCAAAGGGCGTGTTGCTTGTGGGTGCGCCCGGCACGGGCAAGACCCTGCTTGCCAAGGCAGTTGCCGGTGAGGCGGCCGTGCCATTTTTCAGCATGAGCGGCTCGGAGTTTGTCGAGATGTTCGTCGGCGTAGGTGCGGCGCGCGTGCGGGATTTGTTCAGTCAGGCCGAATCCATGGCGCCGTGCATCATCTTCATCGATGAACTCGATGCCTTGGGCAAGACGCGCGCGTTCAACCTGGTCGGCGGCAATGAAGAGCGCGAGCAGACGCTGAACCAGCTTCTGGTCGAGATGGACGGCTTTGACAGCAACAAAGGCGTCATCATCATGGCCGCGACGAACCGGCCCGAAATACTCGACCCTGCCCTGCTTCGTCCCGGACGGTTCGACCGCCATGTCGCCCTGGACCGGCCGGACCTCAAGGGACGAGAACAGATACTCAAGGTCCACGCCAAGAACGTCACGCTGGGGGCCGACGTCGACCTGAGCAAGATCGCCGCGCGAACGCCGGGCTTTGCCGGTGCCGACCTGGCCAACCTGGTGAATGAGGCGGCGCTTCTTGCGGCGCGTGAAGGTAAATCCGCCGTGGAGACCGTCGACTTTGACGAGGCGCTTGACCGCATCGTGGGCGGCCTGCAGAAGAAGAACCGTGTGATGAACGCCAGGGAAAAGGAGACGATCGCCTACCACGAAGCAGGTCATGCCATCGTGGCCGAGCACCGGCCCCTGGCCGATCGCGTTTCGAAGGTTTCCATCATTCCAAGAGGTATCGCCGCCCTGGGCTACACACAACAGACCCCCACGGAGGACCGCTACCTCCTCAAGCACAGCGAATTGCTGGACCGGATCGATGTGCTGCTGGGCGGCTACGTTGCCGAGCAGATCGTGTATCACGACGTATCTACCGGTGCGCAGAACGACTTGCAACGGGCAACTGACATGGCCCGTCAGATGATCACCCAGTTCGGCATGAGCGAACAGCTGGGTCTGGCCACCTACGAACAGACACCCAACCCGCTGCTTGCCGGTGCCGGCTTGATGCAGCGCGAGCGCAAGGAATATAGCGAAAACACAGCTCAGTTGATCGATGCGGAAGTCCGCAAGGTGTTGTCCGATGCCAGCGCACGCGTGACCGCCACGCTGGAAGGCCAGCGTGCCAAACTGGAAGCGCTGTCGCGCATGCTGCTGGACAAAGAGGTGGTTGACCGCCACGACCTGGACATGATCCTGTCTGGCAATGTGACCCCGATGCCGCCTCCGAAATCAGAAGTGGGGTCCTCCGCCAGCGCTCCGGCACCGCTGCCCGCGCAACAGCCGCATTAGTCCACGGGACACGGGCAACGCTATCCGACAGACACGTGTGGTCAAGGTAGCAGCGCTGTGCTCAATGGTTCGATGGCAGAGGTTTCGTCCAGATGGAACAGCGCGTCAAACTGCGCGCCGATGGCCGCGTCGAAGTAATGCGAGGCGTACTCGGTCTTCGGCAGGTACAGCACACCGATTGCCCGTTCCAGCATTGGCTCGCGAAACACCTCTGCCGCCGTATCTCCAAGCGGCAGGAAGAAGCGATCCAGCCCGGTGCTATGGAACAGATGCTCCCAACTGTCTGGCCGCGCTGGCCGTACCCATTTCCGCTCGGCCTCGCCGTCCCACTCGGATGCGGCGCATACGTGGCCCGTATACGTAGTAAAGCCCACAAGCAATGCGGCACCGCCCACCTGCTCACGCACGAGTTGCCCAAGATTCCACTCACGCCGGTTGGCGGATTCCGTTGCCCGTGCATCGCCCACATGCGAGTTGTGCGCCCACACGACGATCCGCCCGTCACCGCCACGGCGCTGCCGATACGCAGCCAAACCAAACAGCGTTTGCGCCATGTGGGCATCGCGCAGGTTCCACGTATTGACGCGGTGCCCGAATGATTCGCGGTAGTACGCTTCTGCATTGACGACGACGACGGCGTTTTGCTCGGCAAAGAAATGCGAGTCGATGGCACCGAGGCCGTCCTGCTCGATCAACCTGGCCTCGCTCGCCCGAAGCCGTCGCAGTTGCTCGATCACCTCGCGTTGCGCAGGCAACCTCAAACCTGCAGCAGCTTCGTAGCCGTACGTCATGGGTTCACGCACGTGGTCCAACGCCGCATAGTGCATGCGTGCCACCGCTGCCTGCTCCGGGTCGGTCTTCTGCAGGTATTCGACGACAGCCTCGGCTGACCTGTACAGGCTGTACAGATCCAACCCATAGACGCCAACACGTTCCGAGGCGGCAAGGGCCGCGTTGTGCGCATGCAGCCAGCTGATGAAGTCGAGCATCTGCGGATTGCGCCACATCCACTCAGGAAACCGCTGGAAATCGCCCAGCGCCTCGGCGGCCGTGTCGGTGCCATCGCCCTGAACATAGCGGTTGATGCGCCACACATCCGGCCAATCTCCTTCGATGGCGACAGCGTCAAAGCCGCCTTGCGTAATCAACTGCTGTGTGATGTCTGCGCGTGTCTGATAGAACTCACGTGTTCCGTGCGTCGCCTCGCCAAGAAGAACGTAGCGCTTTCCACGTGCCATCTCCAGCAGCCGGTCGTAGTCGGCAGCGCTGCCGGTGAGGCGGCTGGCCACTTCACGTACACCAAGGAAAGGTGTGAGAGGTGTGGACATGGGCGATGCACTCCATGGACGTAACGGCAGTATCTGCAGTCTAGGCAGCCCCGCCGCACGCTGATTGCGCTATCGCAAACGACGGCCCCCCGGTAGGCGTACCGCCGTGCGCGCGTTCTGGCGCGGATGTTGCCCATGCGTTGACGCCCGTCAATCGCTGTCCTATCCAATCGCCCAATATGAATCGGGGCCCCGCCCAGTTTGCGACGTGTGGCCGCCATTCTTTGCGGAGGCAGCCAATGAAGGTGCAATGGGTAAAGCAGCTGGCCATTGCCCTGGCACTCCTGCTCTTGTTTGGCCGCCCGGCAGTGCCGCAGCCAGACGCATTGGAAAACGATCCGCAACCGGCTACCGCGGCACAGCTCGATCAAATGCTGGCGCCCATCGCGCTGTATCCGGATGCGTTGGTCGCGCAGATCCTCATGGCAGCCACGTATCCGCTTGAAGTGGTGCAGGCCGATCGCTGGGTGCGTGACCCCGCTCATGCTGCCCTTGGTGGCGACCAACTGGCCGAAGCCCTGGCGCCGCTGCCGTGGGATCCGAGCGTGAAGTCTCTGGTGCCGTTTCCCGGGCTCTTGCACATGATGAACAGCAACCTTGATTGGACAGAACACGTGGGCAATGCGTTTCTGGCCGACGAGGGCGCCGTCATGGACTCGATCCAGCGTTTGCGCAGCCGGGCTCAGGCCAACGGCACCCTGGGGTCGACAACGCAAGCCGTCGTGTCAACGCAGGATGGCGCCATCATCATCGAGCCTACCAACCCGAACGTGGTCTACGTTCCGGTCTATGACCCTTACCTCGTCTATGCACCGTGGCCATATCCCGCTTACCCGCCATACATCTTTCCCGACATCTGGGGCGGGGCGATCATTAGTGGCATCGGGTTTGGTTGGGTGGGTTTTTCGGTGGTCGTTCCGTTGTGGGGCTGGAGCCATTGGAACTGGCACGGTCGCCACATCGATATTGACCGGGGCCGCTTCGGCAGCATCGACCGCCATCGTCCCCCACCCAGCGGCATCTGGGCCCATGACCCGGGGCATCGCCATGGCGTGCCATATCCGCGAGCATCGCGGGGTCGGTTTGGCCCGGGCACTGCCATCTCGCCGGACGCGCGACGCGGTTTTCGCGGCTACCCAACGCCCCCGAGCCCGCCAGCGGGCTCCGTGATACGTCCCTCCCCAATTTCGCCTGCGCATCCGGCAATCCGGCCGCCGCCGGCCCGGCCGACGCCTGCTCCCGGTGCACGCTCCTCCCGGCGCCAGTCACCTGGCTACCCGCCCACGTTCGAGTCGTTCGGGCGCGGAGCCGATGTGCGCGGACAGGCCCAGCGTGGGCAAGCCAGCCGCATGTCGCCCGCAATGCCGCAACCGCAACCGGCTGGGCCGCGCTCTGGTGGCTTTGCACCCCATGGCGCGGCGGGCGGCGGAACCAGGAGACGATGATGCGCACGATCTGTAGAACGCTGCGCCTGCGCCGCCTAGCCGTGCGACTCGCAATGCTGGCTGCCTTTGCGAGCACCCTTCCAGCCTGGGCCGACAAGCCCACACAGCAGGCATTCTCTTCGCCCGAGAACGCTGCCGAAGCATTGGCATCCGCATGGCGCTCGGGCAATGCGGATGCCCTGCTCGTCCTGTTCGGTCCGGCCGGGGCAACGCTCGTGAAATCCGGTGACCCCATCGGCGAACAGATTGCCCGAAGCAAGCTGGCCTCCGCGTACGACGAGGCGCATCGAATCGAACGAGACGCTGAGGGCCATGCCGTCATCCTCCTGGGCAAAGACGAATGGCCCTACCCGATCCCGCTGGCAATGCGGGGCACGCGCTGGCGCTTTGATACGAAAGCCGGCGCACAGCAGATCATCGATCGACGCGTTGGCCACCACGAGGCACACGCAATCCGCGTCTGCCGAGCGTATGTCGAAGCGCAACTGGCCTATGGCGTTTCGCACCGCACCGGAGATGGACGCGCCGAATTTGCCCAACGCCTTGGCAGTTCACCAGGCAAGCATGATGGCCTGTTCTGGGTGCCATCCGCCGGAGAAGAAGAGAGCCCGCTGGGGCCGCTTATCGCGCTCGCCGATGCACGGCGCCAAGACACGTCGGGCGCGGGCAAAGTCATCCCCTTTCATGGCTACCTCTTCCGGGTCCTGACCCAGCAAGGAAAACACGCACCGGGCGGCGCGCGTGGCTATGTCGATGGTGGGCAGATGACAGGCGGATTCGCGCTGGTCGCTTTTCCTGCAACGTTTGGGGCATCGGGCGTCATGACGTTTATCGTGAGCCAGGATGGCGTCGTGTACCAACGGAACCTCGGCCCGCATACCGCCGAGATCACGCGGCACATGCGCGCGTACGACCCCGACGAGAGCTGGAGCCCAGCATTACCGTGACGCTGCTGCCTGGCCGCCGGCAACTCTGAAGGTGACGACATCATGGAAGACGCGCCTTACTTGGCCGCCGCCGTAAACGCTGCTCGCCGTGTCGGCCGTGATGCTCGGTATCGCGGCGCATCTGTACGCAAGCCTGGCCCGACGCGCACTGCTACGCGCAGACTTGATTCAGCCCAAATCGTGTCGCGCTGCGGGGGGTACTCTGAGAATTGTCCACCGCGACTGCGTTGCAGGTTCTGGTCTGCAGCAGGCCGGAGGAATTCGCCCTCATAGGAGTCAACATGAAACAACGCTCTCAATCCGAACGAGTGCGGCCGGCACGCTGGAGCCCATTTGCCGTCGAGCCGATCCACAACCGGTATCGGCAACCCGACAAGGCACCGGCTGTAAGCTGCTGCCCCGTTTGCGGCGCCGTCTATCTCAAGGGCCGCTGGCTGTGGCGCAGTCCACCGCCCGGGGCCACCTCATTGATCTGCTCGGCATGCCAACGTGCCGCCGACCAGATGCCTGCGGCCCGAATCCACCTCTCAGGGGAGTTCGAGACGGCCCATCGGGAAGAGATCCTGACACTCGCCCGCCACCGCGAGGCAGATCTGCGCGCGGATCATCCGATGGAGCGCATCATGGCCGTCGAAAGCACGAGCAGCGGCACTGACATCCTGACGACCGGGTTTCATCTGGCGCGCGACATCGGCCACGCAATCCACCATGCATTCCACGGACACCTGACGTTTGACTATGGCAATGCAGAAACCGAACTGCACGTGAAATGGAGTCGGTAAAACTCCGGAGGCGTTCCGCAACGCCTCCTGCTGCCTTTCACACAGATTGGTCATCCAGCCAAGAGATCATGGAGCCGCCCTTGCAAGCCAAGCGGCGGTCACCCCGGTCCAATCCCGCCCAGGCAGGCGCGTATCAAGACACTGAGACCTCTGCGTAGCGCTGCTCGATCTCGGCGGCGCTGCCAAGTTCGGTACCGGCATGGCTCAACGCTGCTGCTGCGGCGGCCATGCCGTATCGAAATGCCTCCTGCATCCCCACATTCCGGTTAAGCGCCCAGACCATTCCGCCCACGAAGCTGTCACCCGCCCCAATGGTGCTGAGGAATGACGTTGCGACAGCCCCTGCGCGTACAACCTCTTCCTGCGTGACGAGCATGGCCCCGCCTGCGCCCAGTGTGAGCGCAACGGCATGCGCATGCCCATTGCGGACAATCTCCTGGGCGGCCTGCAGGCAATCCGCTTCTGTCTCCAACGCGCGCCCAGTCAGTTGCCGAAGCTCGCTCAGGCTGGGCTTGATCAGGTATGGCGCATGTAGCAACGCAGCACGCAATGCCGGACCTGAGGCATCCAGTACGACGCGGCTGCCATGAACCTTGGCCTGATCAATGACGCGCGCGTAGAAGTCTTCTGCTACCCCGAGGGGCAGGCTTCCGCTTAGCACGAGGTAGCGCGGCGCAGGGTGCAGCGCACCCAGGTAGTCCAGGCAGCGCTGCCATTCCGCTTCCGAGACGACCGGCCCGGGCATCACGAACCGGAATTCCCGGTGGCTGCACAGTTCCGTCACGGAAAAGTTCTCACGCGTCTCCCCTTCGATCCCGAGGGCGACGAACGGCAGGCCCTCTGCCGACAGGAGACGCCCCAATCGCTCGGCCACCGGGCCGCCGGCAAGGTAAATGGCCAGGCAATCCCCGCCCAGCCGATGGACAACGCGGGCGACGTTGATTCCACCTCCTCCGGGGTCACTGCGGGCCGGGGCGCAGCGCATCTTGTGTGTGTCCGTCAAGCACTCCACCGACGTGGCGATATCGATTGCGGGATTGACCGTGAGCGTGACGATTTCCGGCATTGCGTACCTCCAGGGGGCACGACGGGCAGCATGACAAGGCCAACGTGTCCGGGCGATTTTTCGCGGCGCGGAGTAATCAGCCCTCGTTTGATACGGCACAAAATCAGTGCCATCCATCATGCCAGTATTTATTGGACTGGCCGAATCACCCTTGCTGCCTGTTGAAAACATAGGAGACGCAACCGCCATGAAAACCGCTTCCCAAAACCACGACCACCTGACCGCGAAGGAGATCAGAGAGGTCATCGGCCCGTTCGAGATGGAGGTGCTGACTCGCATTCTCGCAATCGAACCCAGCATCCAGGACGTGCAGCTCGCCTATAAGTGGCTCCGTTCGGACGAGCATCTCATCCGCGGCATGGATATCGAGCTGACCGGCAAGGCCAAAATGATCTATGAGCTCCTTGACGCCGAGTTTCCCGACTTCGACGCATCGGGGCGTGGCGTCTAGTTTCTTTTCCAAAGATCCCCGAACCCCGCCGCTAGGGAGGCTCACATGGTCAACGACACTGCACACGTTGTCTGGTTCGAAAACCTGCGACGGACCGACGTTCCACGGGTCGGCGGCAAGAATGCGTCGCTCGGCGAGATGGTGGCCAACCTGGCTGGCAAGGGCGTCAATGTTCCACCGGGCTTTGCACTCACTGCCGATGCTTTCAGGCACTTTGTCGAGGCAAATGACTTGCAGCCGATCATGTGCTCCGCGCTCACTGACTTCGATGACGGCAAGCTTCCCCTGGCCGAGGCGGGGCTCATCATCCGACGGGCCATGCTTCGCGGTGAGTGGCCAAGTGAGCTTGCTAAGGCAATCCGCCTTGCTTACGGCGAACTGAACCGCCGAACGGGACAAATCGACCTGGACGTTGCCGTGCGATCCAGCGCCACCGCCGAGGATCTGCCCGATGCCAGCTTCGCCGGCCAGCAGGAGACGTATCTCAATATCAAGGGCGAGCGCGTCTTGCTTGACGCTTGCCGGCGCTGCTACGCGTCGCTTTTCACCGACCGCGCGATCAGCTATCGCCAAGCGAAGGGGATCGATCATCTGAAGGTCGCGCTATCGGTGGGTGTCCAGCGCATGGTGCGATCAGATCTGGGCGGCGCAGGCGTCATGTTCTCCATCGATACCGAGACGGGCTTTGACAAATCCATCCTGATCAATGCGGCCTGGGGGCTGGGCGAAAACGTGGTGCAAGGAGAAGTTGATCCCGACGAATATGAGGTGTTCAAGCCACTCCTGTCGGAACCATCGCTATCCCCGATCGTCGCGAAAAAGCTTGGCGGAAAAGGTCTCAAAATGATCTACACAAGCGATAGCGAACAGCCGACGAAGAACGTTCCAACATCGAAAGCCGAGCGTGCGGCTTTCGTCCTGAGTGACCAAGAGATTTTGACTTTGTCGCGCTGGGCCTGCGTGATCGAACAGCACTATGGCCAACCGATGGATATTGAATGGGCAAAGGACGGGCTCACCAACGAGGTGTTCGTCGTGCAGGCTCGGCCCGAAACGGTGGAGTCACGTCGTGAAGCCGGTGCGGTAAAGACCTGGCACATGAAGAGTGCGGGGCGCAAGATCCTGTCCGGTGTCAGCATCGGAGAAGCCATCGCTGCCGGCAAGGTCTGCATCATCGAAAGCCCCCGAGACATGGGGCGTTTCATCGACGGCGCCATCCTCGTCGCCCAGACGACGGATCCGGACTGGGTGCCTGTCATGCGACGGGCGGCAGCGATCATCACTGATCAGGGTGGCCGCACATCGCACGCGGCGATCGTCAGCCGCGAGCTTGGGCTTCCCGCCATCGTCGGGGCCGGTAACGCGACGCATCTGCTGCATGACGAGCAGGAGATCACCGTGTCTTGCGCAGAGGGCCGAGAAGGGTTCGTCTACGAAGGCATTGCGGACTTTGTGGTCGACGAGATCGACTTTGGCGATATCCCCGCGACGCGCACCAAGGTCATGCTGAACCTCGCCAATCCGGCGGCGGCGTTTCGCTGGTGGCGGATCCCTGCCGACGGGGTCGGGCTCGCACGAATGGAGTTCGTCGTGAGCAACCATATCAAGATCCATCCGATGGCCCTTGCCCGCTTCGATACGCTCAAGGACGAAGGCGCCAAGCAGACGATTGCAGCATTGACGACGGGCTACAAAGACAGGACGGAGTATTTCGTCGATCGCCTTGCGCGTGGGCTGGGGCGGATCGCGGCGGTCCAGTATCCGCACCCTGTCATTGTCCGCATGAGCGACTTCAAGACCAACGAGTACGCGCATCTGATCGGCGGAGCCGAATTCGAGCCGAAGGAAGAAAATCCCATGCTCGGATTCCGTGGTGCGTCGCGGTACTACTCCCCCCGCTATCGGGAAGGCTTCGCGCTCGAGTGCCGGGCCATCCGTCGTTTGCGCAATGAGATGGGCTTCAAGAACGTCGTTGTGATGATCCCTTTCTGCCGTTCAACAAGCGAAGCGGACCACGTGCTTGAGGTGATGGCTGACAACGGTATCCATCGCGGAGAAGCCGGTCTTCAGATTTACGTGATGTGTGAGATCCCATCGAACGTGATCCTGGCGAAGGCCTTCGCGCAACGTTTCGACGGCTTCTCCATTGGCAGCAACGATCTGACGCAACTGACGCTGGGCGTTGACCGTGACTCTGCCGATCTTGCCGCGCTTTTCGATGAACAGGACGACGCCGTAAAGTGGATGATCCGCAGTGTCATTGCGAGTGCGCACGAGGCCGGTGCCCATGTCGGCCTGTGCGGTCAAGCACCGAGCGACCACCCTGAGTTTGCTGCCTTCCTTGTCGAGTGCGGCATTGATTCCATATCGGTGAGCCCCGATAGCTTCATCGCGGTCAAGCGCAGTGTGGCGGCTGCGGAGAGCACTGCAACGAAAGCCTCGTGATACGGATGGTGCTCAACACGGCCCTGATCCGTCGCCGCGCTTTTTCACCCGTACCGCCGTCACCTTATATTCGGGCGCGTGCACCAAGCGGTCGCGTACGGGGGATGTCAATCGGTTGATCAATAGATCGGCGCGGTGGAAGCTGCAGAACAGTTGTCCAATTTGCATCGCACGGCTGATATGCAACGGCAGGATCGCAGATCCATACCTGCTTGACACCTCGACCACGTCGCCTTCCATCAAGCCATGGCGTGCTGCATCCGCTGGTGCCATATCCAGTGTGTCCGATGGCCTCAGCGCCGCGTTGGGGGTGCGGTAGCTCATCGTGCCGGCGTTGAAGTGCTGCAACACGCGGCCTGTGGTCAGAAGGAAGGGATAGTCGTCGTCTGGTTGCTCGGGCGTGGGCACGTATGCGATAGGGGCCAGCGTGGCGGTCTTGTTACCGAAAAAACGGTCCTGATGGAGTACGGGTGTTCCGGGATGCGTTTCATCCGGGCATGGCCAGTGCAGATCTTCGCCATCGAGGCGCGAGTATGCCAAGCCGGCCCCTAGCGGCCAGACCGAACGCACTTCGTCCCAGATCTGCTGAGCGCCCTCGAATTCGAAACCCTTCGACTTGCCCATGCGGGCAGCGAGCGCCTGGATGATCCACCAGTCAGAACGTGCCTGCCCGGGAGCCGCAGTGACGGCGCGAACACGCTGTACGCGTCGATCCGAGTTCATGAAGGTGCCTTCTTTCTCGAAGGCCGATGCCGCCGGCAGAAACACCGTGCCGAACGTTGCAGCAGTCTGGTTGATGAACAGGTCTTGCACGATCACCAGATCCAGGGCGCCAAGTGCGGCTGCCGTTGTGGACGCATTAGCCAGGGAGAGATAGATGTCGTAGCCCATTACCCACAGCGCCTTGAGTCGGCCCGCGCGGGCAGCGTCCATCATTTCCAGAACATCCAGCCCCCGTGTTGCAGGCAGTTGGGTTCCCCACACTTGTTCGAATCGAGCGCCCGCCTGGCCAATTGACTGGGCGCCCGTGAGCGTGGCGGGGTCGCATCCCATCTGTGCCGCGCCTTGTACGTTGTTCTGTCCGCGCAATGGATTGATGCCGCTGCCAGGCCGACCAAGGTTGCCCGTCAGCAACGCCAGGTTGATGAGCGCCATCACTCCTTCGCTGCCTTGCAGGTGCTCGGTTACGCCCAGGCCATGAAAACACATGGCGGGCCGCCCTTTGGCGTAGATTCGGGCGGCGGCGCGAATGGCCGGCGCCGAGACCCCACACAACCCGGCAACGCTCTCCGGAGAATAGGCAGCGACATGCGCGGCGAAGGTATCGAAGCCGCTGACCCGCTCGGACAGAAACACGCGATCAACCCACCCTTCCTCGATGATCACGGCGGCCAACGCATTGAACAGCGGCACGTTGCAGCCCATGCGCACAGGCAGGTGCACGTCAGCCAACTCTGCCAGCTCTGTACGGCGCGGGTCGATGACCACGAGCTGCGCGCCCGCCAATACAGCCTGTTTGATGCGCGCACCGACCACCGGATGGTTCTCGGTCGGATTCGCACCGCAGATCAGGAACGTGCTCGCATGCTCAATATCATCGAAGGTGTTGGTGGCTGCGCCAATGCCAAGCATCGTCTTCAGCGCTTTCGCACTTGGGGTATGGCAAACGCGCGCGCAACAATCGACGTTGTGGGTGCCCAGTACCACGCGAGCAAACTTCTGGGCCAGATAGTTCTCCTCATTGGTCGCACGCGACGATCCGAGTACGCCAATGGCATCTGGCCCGTTCGCGGCGATGATTTCCTGCAGCCGCGCCGCCGTGAAGCCAAGCGCCTCATTCCAGCCCACCGCTTGCCACCTCCCATTACGCCGCAGCATCGGTTGGGTAACACGGTCCGGGGCGTGGTTGTACTCAAACGCATACCGGCCCTTGAGGCACAGATGCCCGCGATTGACAGGGCGATCGGCAGGTCGCACGGCGACGACCTGACCATTGGCCGTCCCCGCCTCCATTTGGCAGCCGACGCCGCAGTATGCGCAGGTTGTACGAGTCCAAGCCGTTGGCTTGACGCCGGACCGTTTGTCGAACAAGGCACCGCTCGGACAAGTGTCTACGCAGGCGCCGCAACTGACACAGCCTGCGGTGAGTAACGTCGGCCCTTTGCCGACCGCGATGTGCATCGCATCGCCGCGCCCGGTTGTCTCCCAGATGAACTGCCCCTGGACCTCCTCGCAGATGCGCACACAGCGCTCGCAATAGACACAGCGCTCCATGCCGACGCCAAGGTAGGGATGGCTGTCATCCTTGAAGAAGAGTCCGTCCTCCTGCTTACCGCCAGGGGGTACCCCGTATTCGGCCAACAGGCGGTGAAACGGGTGTTTCGGGTCTGCTGCATACGCCGTTCGCGGATAGCGTGCGGCGATGAGTTCCAAGTTGGTGCGGCACAGTGCGTCGAGTGCATTGCTGCGGGTCTGCACGACCATGCCCTCAGCCACTTCTGCGGTGCAGCTTGCAACAGGCCGCGGTTGGCCTTGCACCTGCACAAGACACAGACGGCACGCGCCAGAAGGCGTCAGACGTTTATCGTGGCACACGTGCGGAACGGCCTTCCCCGCCGCCGACAGCGCGTCGATCAACAGGGAGCCGTCCGCCGCTTCCAATGGAATACCGTCGACCGTCAGTCGCACCATGCTTGTAGCTCCGACGGATAGTGGCGTCGCACAGACTGGACAAACTCGGCCAGCCCTCGGCCATGCCCGCAAAGGCTGGTCGCTTCCAAGGCCTCAATCAAGCGGCGGAAGCGGTCCGCATCGATTGGTAGACGGTTGGCCGCCGCATCTGCCATGGCTGCCAGAACGGGCACACCAAGATGACAGGGCGTGCACTTGCCACAAGACTCGCGAGCGCCAAAGCGCAAGACCTGCGCAACGATGCGTGGGATGGATGAGTCGTCGGCAAACGCGATGACGCCGCCGTGCCCCACGGCACAGTCGATGGACTGCATCTCTTCGTAGCCAAGCCGGATGTCGAGCAATGTCGGCGGGACAATGCCGGCCAGAGGCCCCCCGACCATCAACCCCTTCAGCTTGCCACGCCGCAACCCTTGACCGAGCCGCTCGACCACATCCGCCAGACTGATGCCGAACTCGACTTCGTAGAGCCCGGGGCGGCGAAACAGAGAGTTCAGAGACAACAACTTGGTCCCTCGGCTGTTTGAGAAACCGAGGGCGGCATAGGCGGCCGCGCCATGGGTCACGATCCAGGGAATCGCGCACAAGGTCTCAACGTTGTGCACGAGAGTGGGAGCGCCAAACAGTCCGCGCTCGCTGATCTGTGGTGGTCGTGGCCGCACTTCCGGGCGTCGACCTTCCAGCGCGTTCAGCAGTGAAGTTTCTTCTCCGCAGATGTAGGCACCCTGCCCCACGACCAGTTCAAGCTCGAGTGTCGGGCCGAGCCAGCCGGCCGCGCGCGCCTGTTCCAACGCATGCGACACGACGCGCACCGCTTCCGGATACTCTTTGCGGATGTAGATGTAACCGCGTCGCGCGCCTACGGCGTGTGCGGCAATCGCGGTGGCCTCAATGACGCGAAACGGGTCATCTTCCAGCAAGAACCGATCAGAGAACGCCCCGGGGTCACCTTCGTCCGCGTTGACGACCACATACTTGGTTTGGGCGCGTGCGTTGGCAACGGCTTGCCATTTGATGCCAGCGGGGAATGCGGCGCCGCCTCGCCCTCGCAATCGGGACGCCTCCACCATGTTCACCAAAGCTTGCGGCGCCATCTGCCGAGCCTTTTCGAGCGCGGCCCCGTCGCCGCGATAGGTCGGCAGATCACGCACACCGCCGCGCAGCACGTTGCCCAGCAGAACCGGCTGGCTGGCATGTTGGCCGACGTGCGGTCGAATATCGTGCATGCCGTCACTTGGTGCGTCATAGCACTTGCCAAGGCAGTAGAGCGCAGGTGTCTGTGTGGCCGCGATCTGCCAGAGGTCCGGCCTATCAGCGCGAGCAGCGAAGCACGCCAACCCCGCACAAGCGCACTCGCTGATCGCAGTGTGCTCAAGGTGATAAAAGCCGCTCGGGGCCAGATGCCGTTGCCGTGGCATCTTCATGGCCTGGCTGGAATCTCGGTTCGTGAGCGACGTCGGCGTGGCCTCTGGGGTAGACACGACGTCGCTGCCGTTAGCCTGGTTCGCGCCTCCCCGCCGTTTATGCCGGTGCAGGCGCCTGCGCAGCACGTCTCGCATAACTGGCTTCATCTTCGTGGCCGAACAATGGAAGGACAGAATCATTGTTCGCCAGCCTAGCGCGCGCAGCTTGATGCCGGTCAAGCCGCCGGTTGATACCGAGTCATTACGGTGCTGCCGAAAGGTCGGATTGGTGTTTTGCGAGGCACATTTTTTCGAGAAATTCCCGCTGGCCATGCGACGCCCTGGCCGCCGTAAATGCACGGCCTTTCTCTGACAGAAACGTCCGGGCTGCCCGTGTCCGTGCGGAGTCTCTCAGCGCTTTCATGATCTGCCGCGCGACTTCCGCACCTGTGTGCTGCTTATGCCCGTTGAATGGGCACCATCCCGCTTTCCGTTATGTGCCTGCAAGCCTATATTTGGCCTCAGGGGGGCACGATGGACACGTCACCGATCATCCACAAAACCGCTGACGACTGGCGTGTCGAACCAAACCTTGTCGACTATGAAGCCGAGTGCCGCAGCTTTTCTTGGGACGCCATCGGTCGTGAGTTGACGGGACTGCCTTCCGGGGTGGTCAACATTGCGTGGCATGCAGTGGACCGCCACGCAGTCGATGGTGCCGACGAGCGAATTGCGTTCCGCTTCCTCGCTGCTGACACGCCCGGCCGCCCGGTCAGCTACGCACAATTGCGCGCGCAGACCAACCGCTTTTGCAACGCACTGCGCGCGCTGGGCGTTGGCAAGGGCGATCGGCTCTTCATCCTCTCGGGGCGTATTCCGGAACTCTATATCGGCCTGTTGGGCGCCCTGAAGAATGGCACGGTGGTCTGCCCTCTGTTTTCCGCTTTTGGCCCCGAGCCTATTGCCACCCGCGTCAACCTCGGTACGGGCACCGTGCTACTGACAACCGATGCCCTCTATGCACGCAAGATTGCCAAATGGCGCGACCGCATGCCAAGTCTCAAACATGTGCTGCTGGTGGCGGAGGACGGCGGCACGACGGCTGAGCCTGGCACGCTTGATGTCGCTTCTCTGCTGCGCAGCGCATCGGACCTGTGCGAGATCACGCCGACGACGGCCGAGGACATTGCGCTGCTGCATTTCACTAGCGGCACCACCGGCACCCCGAAGGGCGCGGTCCATGTGCATGGTGCAGTCGCGACGCACTGGGCAACGGGCAAGTACGCGCTGGACCTGCACGCCACCGATATCTACTGGTGTACCGCCGATCCTGGCTGGGTGACCGGCACCTCTTACGGCACCATTGCCCCGCTGCTGCATGGCGTGACCTCGGTCGTGGACCAGGAGGAATTTGATGCTGAACGCTGGTACGGCATCCTGCGCAACGAACGTGTCAGCGTCTGGTACACCGCGCCAACCGCGATCCGCATGCTGATGAAAGCGGGCGCGGACACGGCAAAGCGATACCCGCTCACACAGCTTCGCTTCATCGCCAGCGTCGGTGAGCCATTGAACCCGGAGGCTGTCTGGTGGGGCAAGGAGGTGCTGGGGCTGCCAATCCACGATAACTGGTGGCAAACCGAGACGGGCGGCATCATGATCGCCAACACGCCAGCGTTCGACATCAAACCAGGATCGATGGGCCGGCCCCTGCCCGGCATTGAAGCCGCGATTGTGCGGCACCGTGAAGATGGCGGTGTAGAGGTCATCAATGAGCCCAACATGCAAGGGGAGCTCGCGCTCAAGCGAGGGTGGCCGTCCATGTTCCGAGGCTATCTCAACAATGAAGAGCGCTATCGAAAGTGTTTTGTCGGCGAGTGGTATCTGACTGGTGATCTAGCTGAGCGCGATGCAGACGGCTATTACTGGTTCGTTGGCCGCGCCGACGATGTCATCAAGTCCGCCGGGCACCTGATCGGCCCCTTTGAGGTCGAAAGCGCACTGATGGAGCATCCGGCTGTGGCCGAAGCCGGCGTGATCGGCATGCCGGACCCGATCATTGGGGAGCGGGTTAAGGCCTTTGTCTCGCTCAACCAAGGGTTCGAGCCCACCGAAGCACTGCGCATGGAATTGCTTGCGCACGCCAGGACGCGCCTGGGTGCTGCGGTCGCCCCTAAAGAGATCGCCTTTCAGGAACAACTCCCACGCACACGCAGCGGCAAGATCATGCGGCGCTTGCTGAAAGCCCGAGAGCTCGGCCTTCCCGAGGGCGATACATCAACGCTGGAGGGTGGAACATGACCGTCATCGACCATCCGCCACCGCCGCCGCCTACAGGGCCTGTCCCCTACGACCGAGCCTTCGCACAGGCGCTGCTGCGCGACATGATGCGCATTCGCCGTTTTGAGGAGAAATGCGCGGAGCTTTATGGGGCGGGCAAGATACGCGGCTTCCTGCACCTATACATCGGCGAGGAGGCCGTTGGCGTGGGTGCCTTGCGTGCGTTATGCGCGGAGGACAACGTCGTTGCGACCTACCGTGAACATGGCCATGCCCTGGTGCGTGGCATGGACATGGGTGTGCTGATGGCCGAAATGTACGGCAAGTGCGAGGGCTGCGCCCGCGGACGCGGTGGGTCCATGCACCTGTTTGACCGCAAGACCCGACTGTTTGGTGGCAACGCCATTGTTGGCGGGGGGCTGCCCATCTCGGTGGGTCTGGCGTTGGCGGAGAAGATGCAAGGCGCCAACCGTATCACCGCCTGCTTCTTCGGTGACGGTGCGGTGGCTGAAGGCGCGTTTCATGAGTCGATGAATCTGGCCGCGCTGTGGAGGCTCCCCTTGCTTTTCTGCTGTGAGAACAACCTCTATGCCATGGGCACCGCCTTGGAACACCATCAGGCGCAGACCGACCTGTGCGCTAAGGCCGCTTCCTACGCCATGCCTGCGAAGTTTGTGGACGGCATGGATATCGTCGCCGTTCATGAGGCCGCGAAAGACGCCGTCGCGTATGTCAGAAGCGGTGCCGGGCCAGCCTTCCTGGAGTTTCGTACGTACCGCTTTCGGGCTCACTCGATGTACGACCCTGACCTCTACAGGCAAGCGGCGGAGGTTGAAGCCTGGAAGGCACTCGGTCCAATCCACACGTTCACGGAGCGCCTGAAGGCCGAGGGGAAATTGGCTGAAGACGAGTTTCTTGCCCTCGATGCCGAGATCAATGCCGAAGTGGCCAAAGCTGAGGCCTTCGCGGACGCTGGCACCTGGGAAGCCGAAGATGACTTGCTGAAGGACCTCTACACGCCTGCCGGAGCCGCGCCATGAGCCGCCGCCTCAGTTACCGCGACGCGTTGCGTGAAGCCTTGCGGGAAGCGCTCCTAGGTGATCCGCGCGTGTTCCTCATGGGCGAGGATGTCGGCCGGTATGGCGGCTCCTACGCAGTTTCCAAAGGGCTGCTGGCCGAGTTTGGTCCCGAGCGCATCCGCGATACACCGCTCTCGGAACTCGGATTCACTGGTGCCGGCATCGGTGCGGCACTGGGCGGCATGCGACCCATCGTCGAGGTGATGACTGTCAATTTCAGCCTGCTGGCACTCGATCAGATCGTGAACACAGCTGCGCTATACCGGCACATGTCGGGCGGACAGTTCTCGGTGCCGCTGGTCATTCGCATGGCCACGGGCGCTGGTCGCCAAGTGGCCGCACAACACTCGCACAGCTTCGAAGGCTGGTATGCCGGAATTCCAGGGCTCAAGGTGGTGGCCCCCGCCACAATCGAGGACGCACGCGGCATGCTTGCACCCGCCTTGGCCGATCCTGACCCCGTACTGATCTTCGAACATGCCGCGCTTTACAACATGGAAGACGAACTTCCCGATGTCAGTGCGGTTGACATCCGCTCTGCCTGCATCCGGCGACCCGGAAAGGACGTGTCGATCATCACTTACGGTGGTTCACTCCACAAGGCGCTGCAAGCAGCCGAAACGCTTGCTGCCGGTGGCATTTCCGCCGAGGTGATTGACCTGCGCTCGTTGCGCCCGCTGGACGATGCCACGATCATGATGTCGGTCGCCAAATGCCGCCGTGCGGTCATCGTTGACGAAGGATGGCGCAGCGTCAGCCTGGCCTCCGAAATCATGGCGCGCATTGGCGAGCAGGTGTTCTACGAGTTGGACGCGCCGGTGGCCCGGGTCTGTACTGCCGAGGTGCCGATTCCTTACGCAAAGCACATGGAAGAAGCCGCACTACCGCAGCCAAACCGGATCGTCGATGCGGTCAAGCAGATGCTGGCATGACGGTCCCTTCAAGCGTTGCGACCTCCGTGGAGACCGCATGATCGAATTTACGCTGCCCGCTCTGGGCGCCGACATGGACGAGGGCACGCTGCTCGAATGGCTGATCAAGCCCGGCGACACCGTGAAGAAAGGCCAGATCGTTGCCGTGGTCGACACAAGCAAGGCGGCGATCGACATCGAGAGCTGGCACGAAGGCACCGTTGCCGAATTACTGGTCGAGCCTGGCACGAAGATTCCGGTCGGGACGTTGATGGCAACATTCCTGGAACCGGGCGAAGCGCCTGCTGCCGTCGTGCATTCGCGCAAGATTCCGGTGACTACGGGCTCACAACCATCCTCGGGGCGGCGCCAAATGGTCTCGCCCGCTGCTCGCCAGGCGGCGCGCCAGCGCGGCATCGACATCGGCTCCATTGCCGGCACCGGCCGCGAAGGCGCCGTCACGCTGGCCGACGTTGAGCATGCCGCGCGAGAAAGCGGCACCGCCGGCACCGCCTCAAGCGACAAATCAGCCGACATACGCAAGACCATTGCTGCCGCAATGACGCGATCCAAACGCGAGATCCCGCACTACTACGTCGCCGAAACCATTCCCTTGGCGACCATGTTGGCTTGGCTTGCAAAGGAGAACAGTGAGCGCCCCTTGGCGGAACGTCTATTGCCTGCCATCGCTCTCATCAAGGCCGTTGCCCTGTCACTCAAGCAGTTTCCCGAGTTCAATGGCTTCTTTCGCGATGGTGCCTTCCAAGCGGCAACTGCCGTCCACGTTGGGGTGGCAATCTCGTTGCGGCAAGGCGGGCTGGTAGCGCCAGCGCTATTGGACGCTCATGCGAAACCTCTCACACAGTTGATGCAAGAGCTGACCGATCTGGTTAGGCGCTGCCGGGCCGGATCATTGAAAAGCTCCGAGATATCCGAACCCACAATCACCGTGACCAACCTGGGCGACCAGGGTGTCGCGCAGGTGTTCGGCATCATCTACCCACCGCAGGTGGCGTTGGTAGGTTTTGGCCGCATAGCCGAGCAGCCGTGGGCAGAAAACGGCAAGTTGAAGGTCATGCCTGCTGTTACGGCAAGCCTATCGGCAGATCACAGGGTGTCTGACGGGCATCGCGGCGCCCTATTCCTGACCGAATTACGCGAACGGTTGCAGCATCCGGAGGCATTTGATCAATGAGCGACGCTGAAATTCGCGCGATCGTGCTTGCGGCACTCCTTGCAATCGCCCCCGAAATCGACACCGCCGAACTCCGCCCCGACCGGCCATTGCGCAGACAGGTGGATCTCGACTCCATGGATTGGCTGAATTTCCTGTTGGGATTGCACGACAAACTCAAGGTTGAGATTCCCGAATCCGACTATGCGCGCCTGGTAACGCTGGATGATGTCGTCGCATATCTCGTCAGGGCACGAGAAAACTTGCATGGCCAGTAGACCTTGCCTGTTACCAACAACCGCAGGCGCTGCCACCGCCGGTTGTCATGCAGCGCATCGGCGTTTCGATCCCGCTGCTCTGACCATTTCATGCATGTCCCGAAGGGCATTGAGAAGCGCGACATACACGTCCACATCAGATGCCTGGTCGATTGCAAGCTCCTGCCCTTGCATCTTCACCTCGACGTGAACGAAATAGGGACCGCCGCAAAGCGGTTCGGCTCTTTCGGAAGCCAACCTCACGCTGCACCTTTCGACGCTGCATGGCAGACCATTGAGCTTGTTGAAAAATCGCCTCACGGCTTCCTTGATGGCATCGGAGGGAGGCAGATGCCGGAACTGAATCTCGACTCGTCGAGTGTCCATGATCTAGACGAATATAAAACCGAAGTTCAACAGCGAAGCGGAACCAATCGGGGGGTTCTCTTGCGGATGAACCAGTTGATCAGGCAGCGATCGCGCGCTCGACTTCATGCCTCGCTTCAGGCTAACCAGCGGAATATCTGCGCTGCCTCATATTGATACGCTTGCTTGCAAGCTAAGGTTGAAGCCTACAGAGGTGAGTCAACGCGAGTAAGCAGCCTGGGATGAAATACACATCAGCCCGATGGCGCTCTGCATGTCAGGAAAACCTGACAAGGTCCGAAGCCAGCGCGCGCGGTCAAGCCCCACATTTCGGAAAAGCGTGCCGCGTGCGCCGGTTCTAGTTATCGGAGAGTGATTTTGAGCGACCCCGGGAGCAATCCCCGCATCTTCCTGTCGACCGTCGTGCCGCGACCGAATCAGAAGCGGTTGGTCATGGCGGCAATGCTGGCGTCTGTCGTGGTCTTTGTGGCCGTATTGCCGTTCGCTCAGTGGCAACTGGCGCAAGTTTGGGGGTTCATTCCCGTCTATGAATCCGCGGTCGTCATCAACGATCTTGTCACCGCTGCGATGCTGGTCGGGCAGTTCACCCTGCTCCGCTCGCCGGGGTTGCTGGCGCTTTCATCCGGCTACTTCTTCACCGCCACGGTTGCGGCGGTGCACATGCTCAGTTTCCCCGGGCTGTTCTCGGCATCGGGGCTTCTGAATGCAGGCCCGCAAACGACAGCGTGGCTCTATATGTTCTGGCACGGCGGGTTTCCGCTCTCGCTGATCGCCTATGCCCTTCTGCAGGAAAACGAGCGCACGCGGCATATCCGGTTGCGGCACGCACTCTCCCCCGTTCTATGGGCGGCCGGCGTCGTACTGCTTTTGACTTACGGGCTGACTGCGCTGGCTACGCACCCGTCGCTCTTGGCAGCCATCATGAGCGGGCATGGATATACCGGTGCAATGTCAACGACAGTCGGCATTGTGTGGATGCTCAATGTGCTGGCCGCTGCGATTCTGTGGCGGCACCGCGGCCACTCGCTGCTGAATCTATGGTGTGCAGTTGTCGCCGTCACATCGGCATTTGAAGTGGCACTGTCTGCCGTGTTCAACCACGGTCGGTTCGACCTCGGCTTCTACGCCGGCCGCGCCTACGGCCTTGTCGCGTCCAGTTTTGTCCTTGTCGCGCTGATCATCGAACATGCCAGGCTCTACGCCATGCTGGTGAAAGCACTGGATAACGAGAGCGCAGCGCGCGCACGCGCGTTGGAGAAGACGCAACAATTGAACGAAGCGAACGAGCATCTCGAACAGCGCGTCAAGGACCGCACCGCTCAACTCAGCGTCACGAACGGCGAGCTTCGACAGGAAATCATCGAGCGTAAGCGCGCCGAACAGGCGCTTGAGCGCTCGAGAGAGGAACTGCGTGAGTTGGCAACGATCAGTTCACGGGCCGGCGAAGAAGAGCGGCGGCGCATTTCCCGCGAGCTTCACGACGAGCTTGCCCAATCGCTGGCAGCGCTTAAGGTCGACATGCAGATGTTGGAGCACAAGCTTGACGCCACGAACAAGCCGGCTGCCGAACGCTTGAGTTCAATGGAGCAAGCTGTGGACGACATGATCGGTGCGACACGGCGGCTCGCTTCCGATTTGCGCCCGTCCATGCTCGACGATCTAGGTCTTGTACCTGCGTGCAGATGGCTCGTTGATTCGTTTCAACGGCGGCACCGTATTCGGTGCGAGCTGACGATTGCGCCCGAGCACTTTGAGCTACCCGAGCCTTTCGCATCCACTGTGTATCGCGTGCTGCAGGAGTGTCTGGTCAATGTGGCACGCCATGCTGGTGCGTCGGTTGTACAGGTGCGGCTGATCTATGAGGCCCCCACCGTCCAGCTTTCCGTGCGGGACGATGGCATCGGCTTCGACCCTGCGCATCCGAGAAAAGACCTGTCTTTCGGGCTTGTTGGCTTGCGTGAGCGCGCCTATCTCGTACAAGGGAGCTTAAGCATCGACTCATCGCCCGAAACCGGAACATTGATCGAACTGACCATTCCACAAACGATAGCCGCAACTCCGCAAACACGGCTGCCAGCAGCCGATGACCAACCCAGGGCAATGTAGTTCGGCATTGCGGCACTGCTCGCTGCGGCCAGCTCATGCCAACCCATGGCTGAGCGCGTACCGGACCAAGGCGACATCATTCTGCAAGTGCATTCTTTCCAGAATGCGCGCTTTATATGTGCTGACAGTTTTTTTGCTGATGCAGAGATCGTGCGCAATCGTCGCCAGCGACTCGCCTTTCGATAAGCGCAGGAAAATATCGAACTCGCGGTCACTGAGCCGCTGATGAAGCTGCCTGTCGTCTGGGTCGCCGAGATTGTGCACGAGTAGCTCTGCCACGGCCTGCGTCATGTATGTACCGCCCGAGGCGGCCTTGCGGATAGCCTTCTCTAGCTCCTTGACCGCCCCCTCTTTCGTCAGATAGCCGACGGCCCCTGCTCGGAATGCGCGTAGCGCGTACTGGTCCTCAGCGTGCATGGTCAAGACCAAGACTTTGAGCTGCGGAACATCCCTGCGAACCTGGGCGATCAGGTCAATGCCGCTGCGCCCTGGCATCGATAAGTCCAGCACGATGACGTCGGCCGGTGTACCGCGCACCAGATCGATGGTTGATGCACCGTCAATTGCCTCGCCAACAACTTCGATATCGCAGGCATCGCTCAGAATGCGGCCCAATCCCTCACGAAAGACGGCGTGGTCATCCGCTATCAGCACCTTGATCATCGCGTCTCCCTTAGATCTGCGCTCCCATCATTTCATGGTAGGTGGCGCGGCAATTCGCATACAACGCTTGCCATATGGCTTTCTGATCAATGTCAGGAACAGGAATGTGCGCTGCTTGTGGCAACGCGACGAGGCCTCAAAACGCTCGCCAATCCTGCTCGGGCAACAGCAAGATCGTTTGCGTGATCGCGAGGGGAACGCATGGATCCGACGGAAAATGGAGCACAACATCGCGGGCATAGGCCCGTTGATGTCCATCAAGATGCGGTTCGCATCCGCGTCCAGAATGGTTTCTCCCAGTCCCCCCATAGGAGAAAGCATCATGGCTGAATCCGACACCAAGCCCGCCGTGAAGACCGGAACGGAAGCTTCGCCCAAGCAACCGGGCTCCATGCAACCCTGGCGCGCGTTCGACAACCTACGGCATGAGGTTGCGCGTGTCTTCGATGATTTCGACCGCGGATTTCATCTCTTTCCATTTCATCGTGCTGCGCTCGATATCGCGCCATTCTGGCGTCGCGAATGGGCTTTGACGTCCGCACCTGCCGTAGACGTTGTCGAAACCGATACGGCTTACGAGATCAAAGCCGATCTGCCAGGCATGGAAGAGAAAGACGTCGAGGTCAAGCTGGCCAACGGCGGCTTGACGATCAAAGGCGAGAAGCAGGAAGAGAAGGAAGAGAAACAGAAAGACTATTACCTGCATGAACGCCACTTCGGGGCATTCGAGCGTTCATTCCGCATGCCCGATGGCGTCGACGCAGACAAGATCCAGGCCAGCTTCAAGAATGGGGTGTTAACGGTGACACTCCCCAAGACGGACGCAGCGCAAGCCGCTTCCAAGACGATCCCCGTCAACGGGGGCTGATGTCTCGGATGGCTTGCCGTAAGAACGGCGGGGGACGTAGAGCGGCAAATCGTTGCACTGTTCGCACTCGTACTCGCACTCGTACTCCGTCGCTTGCGGTCTTACTCGCGGCCCGAGCTCCTACGCTCCGGCCGCGCCATCCGGTTGACAGAAACCGACCTTGAAATTCTCTGCTGCGCATGATGGCGTGGTGGCGCCCAACATCGGGTCAAGGAGTTCAAGCGTGACCTTGCCATTGGATATTTCATTCCAGGACTTTCCGCACTCCAAAGCGATCGAGGCGGCTGTCATCAAACAGGCGAACAGCCTGGGCGCCGTTCAGGCGGAGATCGCACGTTGCCGCGTCAAGTTGATTCAAGCCCCACGACAACAGACACATAACCGACCCGTCAGGGTGCACGTTGATGTGATGACACGCCACCACCGCCACCTCTCGGGCCAAGCCCTCAGTGACGACGCCCGTGAGGCACTTCGCGAAGCGTTCAGAGAAATCGAGTTCGCATTGCGAAGTGAAATGGTCCCCACGCAATCGAACGCGCTCCTCGAAGCCAAGGGGGGAATATGAGTTTGACCGTTCAAGCCGGGCGCGGTTGGGTGGACGTTCGTACAAAACGGCGAAGCGACAAGCGTTGGGATTGCGAATGCAGGTTCGTTTCGCCTAATGGGAAATGCTCGTCCTGGGTTTCCGCCGCCAGCGCTGAAGGCTATGTCTCCCGAGACCTCGCATTCAGTGCGGGTGTCCTGCTCGGCCGCGAACTCGCCGCGCGCTATGCGGCAAGGGTGCAGCCGGCTCCGCCAAGCATGTATCAATGAAATGGCATGGCAAGGACTGCGCACGTCCTGCCGCTCCACGCCGTTATAAGACGCGCTGACGTGGTACTTGCCACACTGCAGGGACGTAGAGCAGCGGGCCTTCCGATATCGCAGTCAGAGACACCGCGCCGTTTGCGGAACGAATACGTGTGTCGACATCTGAAACGTATGCCCCCCTGCTCGATCAACATCAAGCGCAGCTTGCAGTCAGCCGCGGGGGGGCGGGTCAAGCTTTGCTCACGATCAAATAGGCTTCCAAGCCGTCTTCTACAGTGATGACAAGACACCTCGACACGCAGGACTTGCCATGATCGTTCCCGCCTTCGTCCACCATCAGATCGCTACAGCGGCACCCATTCGGCACATCAACGAAGACGCATTGGAAACGGTCTTTCTTCCGGATGCCAGTTCCTGTCTGCTCCCGGATCCGGCGCTTGCCGTTCTGGCAAAAACAGCCGCTAACTGGTTTGCGCCGTCGTTGGCGAACAGGCTTCATGTTAGCGCCGAGCATGGGCGCATTCGCGTCGCTGGCCACGTGAACAACGCCCGCCCGCTGGCCTATTTGAAGATGACCCTGCTCCGCTTGCCTGGCGTCGGCGGGCTGGACATGACGGTTACGGTGGAAACCATCACCAATCCGCTGCGAGCGTATTCCCCCGCCATGCCACCCCAACACGTCGGATAACCCGGAGCGCGCAAACATGCGTACGACCTATTTCTGTGCGACCGATTGCCCGTGCCCGCATATCGCCGTCGACCCGGCCTGCCGCGAGTCAGTGGAAGAGATTCTCCGGGCGTATGCAGCGCTCTTCTGGTTCAACCTCTACCTCAGGTGCCCTGACTTCTCCACCGGAGATGGCATGTTTCCGCGGGAGCCAGACGTTCGCCAGAGATATCTGGCTGTGCATTCGAAAGTCTTTACACACTGGGCCACGGCAGCCAATCGCATGGGCATCACCACCGCGAGGTTTCGTGACGTCTGCGCGAACGTGCGCGCGGCATGGATTGGACCAGACGACCCGCTGCGCGCATGCCGTTCCCGAGCCGACGTTCTGTCCGACCACCCAGAGTTGGATCTGGACTAGGCGCCGACCGGCCTGCTCAGCAGATGCGATGAGGGCACTGTTCTCGGAAGAAGGTCTTTGGCTCAGGCAGCCAACCGCCTCAGGAAAGCCGCCCAATCTGCGGCATACGGCAAGCCGCTCCAGAGACTTGCGTCAGGTCAACTCCGGCAATAACGAAGTGCCTACCCTGCAGTCATGTCAACCGGAGATCGTGATGCCACAGCCTACTGATGCAGCCCGTAACTTCGCCTGCGCGACCCTGCGCAATGCCAGCCGCGCGGCCGAGTTCTTTGTCGATAGCCAGCTTCATCTCGCGCGCCTTCGCGTCAAGATGGCGGAAACCGCGCTGCAGAATCTGTCCCAGCTGGAGGGCCAGTTGGACACAGTCAAAGACTGGAGCACACTGGCCTCGGCGCAGAGCGCCTATATGAAGCTCCAAGCCGACCAAAGCGCAAATGCAGTTCGGCAGTGGGCCGACTTCCTCAATGACACACAGCGCTCTTATCTGCGCCAAGCGACGGACTGGAACGATCAGTTCCAACATCGTCCCGGAACGACTGCAACTCCTGCACAACTGTTGATCGCGTCCCTGGACTCTTGGCAGACGTTGGTCAACACCTTCAACGTGATAGCCGCGTCGGCTACGCAAGCCCGATCAACGTCACAACCACAAACGACGCCCAAGAGCGCGCGAGGCGCATGAGGGCTGTCCTGGCGAATGGAAATACGCCCGCCCAAAGCATGTGCCATGCAGGCGTCGACGAAAGAGCACGGCTTGATTCCTGTCAACGAGCGTCTCTGGCAGCTATCTATTCTTGAAATAGCCATCGAGCAAGCACGTGGTGGATGGAACAGGTTCTTTGATCCAACGGTTGGACTTGATTTGTTTGCAGGAGCACAAAATGCGCGGAAAACTCATGATGACTTTGCTCGTTGTCGCGGCAGCTTCCACGTCGGCGTACGCACAAAGTAAGCCCGACACAGCACCGAACAGCGACGGACAAAGGGCCGGCAAGGTGGATCCCTACACGGATGGCGCCAAACAGGCCAAGCCCGACCCGTACACGGAAGGGTCGAGGAGCGGCAAGTTTGATCCCTACACGGAAGGCGCAAAGGGCAAACGCGACGCATATACCGACGGCGCCAAGCAAGCCAAACGCGACCCGTACACGGAAGGATCAAGGCGCGGCAAGTTTGACCCCTACACGGAAGGCGCAAAGAGCAAACGTGACCCCTATACGGACGGGGGCAAACAAGCCAAGCGCGACCCGTACACAGAAGGATCAAGGAGCGGCAAGTTTGATCCGTACACCGAAGGCGCAAAGGGCAAACGTGACCCATACACGGATGGCGGCAATAAGACGAAGTAGCAGCGTCTGGTATTGCCTTGTCGAATTCCGTCGATGCGCGTAGCTGCCATCGTCAATACAGCAGATACGCCGCTCGCTCGGGAAGAAAGGCATCGGTCTGTGCAATGTAGGCGTGCTCGATCGCGTCGAGCGAAACACCATCACGCAGCATCGCCCAGACCGTCTCCGAGCCAACCGAAGTGCGGATCGCCTCCAGTTTGAAATGCTGTGGATAGCGCTGCGACAGCACCCGGGCCAGCGCTAATCCGATGCGACCCGGGCGCGTGAGCGCAGACGTGCGGTGGATCGCCACACCCGAGCACGAGCGGCCATGGTATGGCCCCTCCGCGGGAACAAAATGGACGGGCGTATAGGTGGCACCGGTATCCAGCGCATTGAGTTCTCGCGCGACCTCAGCGCCATCCATCCACGGTGCCCCGACCATGCCAAACGGCGCCGACGTGCCTCTGCCCACGCTGACACTTGCGCCCTCGATCAGCCCCACATCCGGATATCGCTCCAAGGCAGCGAAGTCACGCAGGTTTGGCGATGGCGGAACCCAACCCAGCCCGGTATTGGCAAAGCGCATTGCGCGGTCGTACTGCTCCATGGCCACGACATGCAGTGCTGCGCCGATGTGCAGCTCGTCGTTCAGCAACCTGGCAAGCTCGCCGATTGTCATGCCGTGCACAAGCGGCAGAGGCACGTAGTTCGTCAATGAGCGGTTCGCCGTATCTGATACCGGCCCACCCACGAGATCACCGCCTATCGGGTTGGGACGGTCCAGCACCAGCACTGGGATGTGGGCCTTCGCCGCGGCTTCCAGCGTCGCCCCCAGGGTGGCAAGGTAGGTAAAGAAGCGTACGCCCGCGTCCTGGAGGTCAAACACCAGGACGTCGATATCGGCCAGCGCGCTGCGTGGTATGTCCTTGCTGTTGCCGTAGAGGCTATGGACGACCACGTTGGAGCGTGTATCGATCGTGTCACCAAAGCGCGCATCGAGATCGGTGCCGATGCCATGCTCTGGCGCAAAGATGGCGCTCAGCCGCACATCGGGTGCCTGACTCAGTACATCGACAGTCCGCCGCCCCTGCGCGTCAAAGCCACTGTGGTTCGTGACCAAGCCGACCCGTTTTCCGACAAGCGGTGCGAAGCCGTTGGCCTCCAACACGTCGATACCGGATCGCACTGGTCCGACCGCCATGGGTAAGCGGCGTCCGGCACTGATCACTGCATCAGCCATGGTCGGGGCGCGCACCGAGATCTGTTCGCCGGAGAGCAGCGGCGCCGTGCTCGATACCAGATTCAGCACGGCTTCACGCAACGGCGTGGCGTTACCCCGCTCGTCCGGATACAGCCGGCTCGTGAGCACAATCACGAATCGGCGCGTGACCAAGTCGATCCATAACCCAGTTCCGGTATAGCCCAAGTGCTGGACGAGTCCGACACGCGGCGCGCGATAGCGGTTGGGGATCAACGGCGCCTGGACTTCCCATCCCAGCGTGCGCGTCCCCTCCACTGCAGTCGAACCGTCCGGCGTCAACAGCAGGGCAACGTTGTCCGGCTGCAAGATACGGCGATCCCCAACGCGGCCCCCGTTGAGGAGCATCCTGGCGAACTGCGCGAGATCATCCGCCGTAGAGAACAAGCCCGCGTTGCCGGCGACACCGCCCAGCGCCGCGGCCGTCGGATCATGCACTTTGCCGCGAAGCCATCGCCCGTTGCGAATGATGGTCGGCGCAATGCGCGTGATCGCCTTGCGGCTCGGACGGAACGCGGTGTCGCGCATGCCAAGCGGTCGAAAGATGTTCTGCGCACACCATGCGTCAAGCCCGATCCCACTGACACGCTGGACGATCTCGCCCAAGGTGACATAGTTGAGATCGCTGTAGATGACACGTTGCCCTGGCTCTGCAATCGGCGGCATGATCCCGATGGCGTGAAGCACCGTGGCGGGGCCCCGGAGTTCGGATCGGGCAGCCAGGCCGGGAGGCAGGCCTGAGGTGTGCGTTAGCAACTGCCGTATTGTGATGCGCGCCTTCCCTCCGTCCGCGAAGGCTGGCCAGTACCGGCTGGCAGGCGCATCCAGGTCCAAACGTCCGCGCTCTGCCAACTGCAACACCGCCGTGGAAGTGGCCACTGCCTTGGTAAGGGATGCCAGATCGAAGATCGTGTCTTCGGTCAGCGGCTCAGCGGCGCGTCCGACGGACCTCTGACCCAGCGCGATACGTTCGCGCACCCCGCTGGCATCACCGACGGCCACCACTGCCCCGGCCACATTGGCATCTGCAATCTGCGCGGCCAGCACGGCTTCCAGCTCTCGCATGGGCACAGGCGTGCCCAGCGGCCCTGGCGCGTTGATGGTGGGCTCGGCGCGCCCGCTTTGCATGCAGGCAAACAGCACCGCAGCCAGCACCGCGGCTATCGCGGCAAATTGGCTGGATCGTAACGATTGCGCGCATTCCATAACATCCACCCGTTGGTATCTTCCGCATCGGCAGCGTCGACTTGGGCGCGGATCATCTCGGCATTGAACTCACGACGATCAAAAGCATAGTCCCGGAACGCCTGGAGCCATGGCCGGAACCTCACCCCCGGCAAACCTGTACGCCGCTTCGCTTCAGCCAGAGAGTGCGAGACGATCTCGCCGGGATTCTCGGTGGGTTTTCTGACGCCCGGCAAGCCCCAAGTGAAACCGGACGGATAGAGCATGGGCGAGATGTAGTCGACCACAGCACCCAATGTGTTGATCTGCTGGCCGATCGCCGTGTCGTCGGTGTTCCAGCAGACGTAGCCGAAAATATCCGCTGCCAGGTAAATGTTGTACGGCCGCAGCCGCTCTCTCGCCTGCGCAAGAAAACCTGTCACGGCCGCAACCCGGTGTGCTTGCGTGTTGGCCTGATGGAACTGCAAGCCATTGGCGTCCGGAAAACGCAGGTAGTCGAACTGGATTTCGTCGAACCCGAGTCTTGCAGCCTCTTCCGCCACGTCAAGTGTGTTGGCCCAGGCGGCTTCGACACCGGGGTCGATCCATTGTTGATCTTCACGATCGTGCCAGACCGCTCCATCTCGATCTCGCACGGCCCATTCGGGGTGCACCCGGGCCAACGGGTCGTCCTTGAAGACAACGATGCGCGCAATCAGATACAGGCCACGTAGACGAAGTTGCCGAATCACGGCGGCGAACTGGTTGAAGCGGGCTGCACCGTTTTTCTGTTCGCGGGCCGCGCCTACTGCCACACGGGCCGCGCTCGGGTAAGGTGTATCGCCCCGGTCGCCCTTCATGTCGATCACCAGCGCGTTGATGGCCGTCTCGCCCTGAAGTGCGACAGCCGCATCGCGCAAGGATCGGTTGGATACGCCCTGTACCGACAGATAGACCGCCCGGGGCTTGATCTGCTTGAGCACGATCTCGCCTGCGGCCTGCGCGCCGCCAAGCACCCGCTCGGCACGTGCGTAGCCGGGAGCGCGGACACTGAGCGTCGCGCGTGCATCCACTGCCGATGTCGGAATGGCGGCCAGGCCAGCAGCATCGGTCGTTCCGCTCTGCCCCTGAACGAATGTGATCGCGCCTTCCACAGGACGGTGGGTCTGTGCGTCTACCACCCTGACCTCGGTTGCGCCGGCAAGCGGCGCGCAACAGAGCCACGCCGCTGCAAGCCAGTGGCGCAGGCGGCTATTCATGATTGCCCCCGGCTGCATTGAGAATGTTCGTCATGCATCGCGCTCCACAGCCATCGGTGATCAGGTATCGGGGCAGTGCGAGGGCGGGTTGCTTCGCCCGCAACGGTTGCGCGTCCAGCGTGAAGGCTGCGGTATAGCCCTCCTCTTGCGCGATGCGTTCCAACTCAGCATCGTGGATGCCGAAAGGCCAAGCAAGCAAATGCACCGGAACGCCGATCTCCGTTTCGATGCGCACCTTTGCACGGCGCAACTGATCGTGGGCGAACTTGACGAAATCATCGGCGCTGCGGTGCATCCGTTCCACCCGGAAGTTCGGATGCCAGTAGGTATGAGACTGCACGTCAAACTGGCCGGTGCGGGCCAGCTCTCGCAACTGTGGCCAGGTCATCGCGTATGCGGCATTTGAGATGGCAGACGGGTACACAAATAGCGTTACGGGAATGCGCCGGCCGCGCAGCGCGGGCCACAACGTCTCGTAGACAGACCGATGGCCGTCGTCCACCGTAATGGCCACAGCCTTCGCCGGCAGTGCATCGTGCTCGCCCTCTTGCCAGCGCAGGATGTCTGCGAGCGAAACGATGCGATAACCAGCCGCCTCGATCGCCTGTAGATGCGCTTCGAATGTCTGCATCCGAACCGTCATGGTGCTATCCACCGTCGATGCAAAGCGGTGATAGACGAGCACCACCACATGTGGCTCCACGGCCGCCATATCTGCGTTGGCACTAGGGCACGCAAACATCAGAAGCGCCCAGCACAACGAGAAGACCCAGGTGTTCATCAGCCGCAGCTCCGAAGGAATATGGATAGTGCGCCTCGCCCGCCCCGCCCGGCCTATGATTCGCGGGGTGTGCCGTGCAGCCAATGCCAGAGCAGCACTCCGCTGCCCGCCATGCCGCCCAGATGGGCAAAGTGCGCGACATCGACTTCGGTTCCACTCACGCCCAGCGTCAGTTCCACGATCGCATAGAGCGTCGCAAACACCCACGCAGGCATCGGGATGGGTGGGATCAACGGAACAATCATGCGATTGGGAAACAGGACGGCGAAAGCGAGAAGCAATCCGAATACGCCACCGGAAGCGCCAATGACCGGACCCGCCGGCAGAACGCTGAAGGCGGTAAAAGCGATTTGGGCGAACGCCGCGCTCAAGATGCTGGATACGTAGAGCAGCCAAGTCCGAGGCGTGCCCACGGTGCGTTCCACGTCGCGCCCGAACATGTAGAGGCCGAACATGTTGAGCGCCAGATGCGCCCCGTTCGCATGCAGGAAAGCGTATGTCAGCGGTTGCCACGGCATGAATCCGCTGCGCAGGCCGGCCCCTGATATGCCGAGCGGCCAGAGCGCAAAGGTACGCAGCAGCGCGTCTCCCGCAAAGAGCTCTGCACCGAACACGGCCACGTTGATGAGGATGAGCAGCTTGATCATGAAGGCACCCCTGATCTCTGCCCACGATACGGCCGCGCGCGTTGGCCGGATTGATCTCGCGCAAGCCGGTTCGACAGTGTGTCGTGATCCGGCAAAGCCACGCATTCCGTTTGATGTGCCGCAAGGCCCTGGTATGGCCAGATGAAACGATGGAGCTACGAGCACACAAGAGGATGTCCCATGCCATTGGCCGCTTCCTATCAGTACCCCGCGAATCAGGCCATCGCCGCGATCTTTAACGAAATCGCTGATTTGCTGGAGGTTGAGGAGGCCAACCCGTTTCGGGTGCGCGCTTACCGGAATGCTGCCCGCATGGTCGAAGGCATGACGGAAGGCGTTGACGCCATGCTGTCACGCGGCGCCGACTTGACCGCCTTGCCCGGTGTCGGGGTCGACCTCGCGGCAAAGATGCGCGAGATCGTCGAAACGGGAAGCTGCGCCATGCTCACGCGCGTGCGCACCGAGGTTCCATCGTACGTACTTCAACTGCTCCAATTGCCCGGCCTTGGCCCAAAGCGGGCCCGTGCGCTGCAACACGAACTGGGCATCACATCGTTGGACGAGTTGGCTCGGGCTGCGGCGGCGCACCGCATTCGCGAACTGCATGGCTTCGGCGCCCGAAGCGAACTGCGGTTGCTCGAAACCCTCAACGCGCGTCTGGCACGCGATCGCCGTTATGGCTTGGCAATCGCCAAGCCATGTGCCGACGCATTGACGCATTACCTGCTGGCAAGCGGCCTGGTCGACCAACTCGTCGTGGCCGGCAGCTACCGCAGAGGGCGAGACACCGTGGGGGACCTTGATCTGCTCATCACGGGAAGAAAGCGCGCGCAGATCGTTGAGCATCTCGTGCACTACAACGAGGTTGCCACTCGGATTTCTGCGGGGCCCACCCGCGCCAGCGTCGTCCTGAAAAATGGCATGCAGGTGGACTTGCGCGTGGTGCGGCCCGACGCTTTCGGCGCGGCGCTTGTGTATTCCACCGGCTCGAAGGCCCATAACATCGCGCTGCGCAAACTTGCACAGACCCAGGGGCTGAAGATCAACGAGTACGGTGTTTTCCGAGGAAAGGAGCGTATCGCCGGCCAGACGGAGGCATCGGTCTACCGCGCAGTCGGGTTGCCCTGGATCTGCCCCGAGCTGCGCGAAGACCACGGGGAGATCGCGGCCGCGCAGTCCGGCTTGCTGCCATCCCTCCTTGAGCAGAGCGACATCAAGGGGGATCTTCATGTCCACACATCCGCCAGCGACGGCACCGCCAGCCTCGAAGCCATGGCAGCGCAAGCGCGTCTGCTGGGCTATCAATACCTGGCAGTGACCGACCATTCGCCGCGCATTGCCGTGACACACGGGCTTACGGCAGATCGCCTGGCCGCACAAGCCGATGCCATCGACCGGTTCAACGCCGAGCACAAGGGTTGGCCCGTGCTGCTCAAGGGGGTTGAAGTCGACATCCTGGAGGACGGGGCACTGGACCTGCCCGACTCGGTGCTGGGGCGCCTGGACCTTGTTGTGGGCGCCATCCACAGCCATTTCAGTCTGCCGGTCGATCAACAGACCTCGCGCATTCTCCGTGCGCTCGACCATCCCCACTTCAGCATCCTTGCCCACCCGCTGGGCCGCCTGATCGGCGAGCGCAACGCCTGCAATGTTGACCTCAAGCGGGTTCTGACAGCCATCGCACAGCGCGGCTGCTACGTTGAGGCCAATGCCCAACCCACGCGACTGGATTTGTCCGACATTGGATGCCGCCTGGCAAAGGCGGAAGGTGTGCTCGTGAGCATTGCGTCTGACGCGCACAGCCCCGCCGATCTGATGAACCTGCCCCTTGGTGTCACGCAAGCTCGCCGCGCATGGCTGGGGCAAGCGGACGTACTCAATGCGCACGCGCTCGACACCCTGCTGCCGTTGTTGAAGCGAACCATGTGATGACCGCATGCGCACACCACCTCGGACAGTCTGTATTTGCACCGCAACATGCCGTACGCCGTGCCCCTCGGGTTGATCCGAGTCAAGGTGCCGGAAATCGTGCGGTCAAGAATGGACACATGAATTTCCACATCAGTCACCAGACCAACCGGAGCCAAACCATGAGCGTCCCAGTCGACATTTCTTTCCAGGGTATTCCGCATTCCAAGGCCGTCGAAGAAGCGGTTATCAACCATGCAGACCGCTTGAAGCGTATTCATGCCGATCTGATGCGCTGCCGCGTCAGCCTTGCCGTCGGCGCCAAGCATCAGCACCAGGGCAAGCCGTTCGACGTCAACGTCCACGTGTTCACACCGCATCAGACGCATGTTTCGAGCAACACCTCCAACGAGGACCCATACGTCGCACTTCACGAGGCCTTCTCGCACGTGGAACGAATGCTCGTGGAAGCCAGTAGCAAACGCTCGTCACAGTCTTGAGGCGTCGTGGGCATGCACGCGCACTATTGCATGTGCATGCCACCATTCACGGCCAGGTTGGCACCGGTAACGTAGGCCGCGTCCTCGCCGCACAGAAAGGCCACCAAGGCAGCCACTTCTTCCGGCCGGCCGAGGCGGCCCACCGGAATCTGCGGAAGAATCCGCTCTTGCATGATCTCGTGGGGAATATCGCGCGTCATTCGCGTGGCGAGATAACCGGGCGAAATCGTGTTGACGGTCACGCCCTTTGCGGCGCACTCAAGTGCCAGCGCCTTGGTGAACCCATGTATGCCAGCCTTGGCCGCCGCGTAGTTCGTCTGCCCGAATGCGCCCCGCGATCCGTTGACCGACGAGATGTTGATGATGCGGCCCCAACCGCGCTCGATCATGCCTTCGTATAGCGGCTTGGTCATGTTGAAGACGGAGTCGAGATCGGTGGCCAGCACGTTCCGCCAGGCATCCAGCGTCATGCGCTTGAAGGTCGTATCCTGGGTGATACCGGCGTTGTTCACCAGAATGTCGACCGGGCCCACCATGGAGAGCACATCCGATGCGCACCGCTGGCAAGCGTCGTAGTCAGCCACATCCACCGCGAACGTCTGAAACAGACGCCCCTGGGCATGCTGTTCCGCCATCCATGCGGTCACATGCGTATTGCCCAACGAATGCGTTACCACAACCCGATGCCCTTGCGCGTGAAGACGGATGGCAATGGCCTCGCCCAACCCGCCCATACCACCGGTGACGAGCGCAATGCGTTGTGTTGTCATGACGGCCTCATCGCGTCGTCGGACGTGCGCCAGTGCGAGGGCAATCGCGCTTGCACAGCAGCCACCGGTCTGTTTCCGGTTCGATACGCAACCGCACAACGGTATCGACCGGCTGTGCGCCGGCGCGAATGCTCAGGGTCTGCATCACACCCCGATACGCGGCCGTTATCTGATAGTGCCCGCGAGGCAATCGCATATACAACAGGGGGCCCTCCGTGCGCACGCGCAAACGGAGCTTGCCGCGATCATCGGCAACCGAAACATCCACATCCGACAACGCCTCGCCGGTTCTGGCCGACACCACGTTCAGCCGCACATTGAAACGACGTGCCATCGCGTGCATGGTGTCGCGCTCGTCGCTCCCCACGCCACCTGACACATAGGCGATCTCGTTCTGTACGCGGACCTCCGGCGCTGCCGCAGCATCCGGCCCGACTGCACCAGCGTGCGCGCTGGCGGCCAAAACCAACGCGGCGAGAATGCCGTGTGGCAAAAAACGACCTGCTTGGCTCATCTCATACCTCACTGATCAGCGTCCGGGTGGCCAACCGTCTGCGCCAGCACCGGAACCTCGTCTTCATTGAGTGACAAGGCTTCTGCCAGCAGACGCTGATTGAGCCAGCCACGCACCACACAGCCGAGCCCGGCCGAAGCACAGTAAAGCGACACGTTTTGCGAGATCGCTCCTGCGGCGACGCCGGAAAAGGTTTCGCGCACCGCTTCGGGCATCTGGTCTGCACGAGCATGGTTCACCACGTACACCAGATCCAGCGGCGCCTTGCCGACAAAATCCTGGTACCCCGTCAGGTTGCGCGCGTCCACGGCGTGCTTGAGCCGCAAGCGGTGCGCCACAGGCTCGTATTCGTAGACGCCTTCCGGCAGAGCGACGTAGATGTCGATCTCGTTCAGGCCATGCGCTGAAGGCGCGGTGCGCCCGCCTGTTTCCGGCCGGTTGATGCCGTTCGCCGCCCATAGCAATTCGCTCAGTTGCTGCCGCGACAGTGGCGTGGGCGCGAATTCCCGCACGCTTTTCCGCTTGGTCAGCGCGGCAGTCAACGTGTTGCCGCCATCCAGTAGCGGCGGCGCCAGCGGAATGGTTGCCGGTGGTGCCGCGTGGGACGTTGGCTGCAGCAGTAGATGTTGCACAGGGTCATAAGACAGGAGCATCGCCTTGCTCATGGCATCCACCTCACAAAACTGAAAATCCATCGGACATGTGCCGCCTAGGCGGAGATGATCACCTTGAGTGCCTGCGTCTTCGCGGCGTTGCGGAACGTATCGTAGGCAGTGAGGATGTCATCGAGCTTGAACCGATGCGTAATGAGCTGCCCTGGCAGAAGCTTCCCCGCGCGCACCGTTTTCAGAAGCATCGGTGTGCTGACCGTATCCACGAGCCTTGTTGTGATGGCGATGTTCTGGCTCCACAACATTTCCAGATGCAGGTCTGCCTTGACGCCATGCACCCCAATGTTCGCAATCACCCCGCCCGGCGCAACCAGTTGCTGGCAGAGTTCGAACGTCGCGGGCACGCCCACTGCCTCGATCGCACAATCGACCCCCACGCCATCCGTCAGCCGCTTCACGGCGGCAACGGCGTCTTCACTGGAGACGTTGATGCAGGCCGTTGCACCCAGCCGGCCGGCTACTTCCAGCCGCGCCATGTTCGTGTCGATCATGATGATCTGCGCCGGCGAGTAGAACTGCGCCGTCAGCAACGAGGCCAGCCCGATGGGGCCTGCACCGACAATTGCCACGCTGTTGCCGGGCTGGACGCGGCCATTCAGTACGCCGCATTCGAATCCAGTCGGAAAGATGTCAGACAGCATCACCAGCGCCTCTTCATCAACGCCAGGCGGCAGTTTGTAAAGGCTGGTCTCGGCGTGCGGAATCCTGACGTACTCGGCCTGCACGCCGTCGATGCGATTGCCCAGGATCCAGCCGCCCGTCTCGCAGTGCGAGTACATGCCGCGCCGGCAGTTCGCACATTTTCCGCAAGACGAGATGCACGAGATCAGCACATGATCACCGGGCTGGAGCGATGTCACGGCAGCGCCCACGGACTCCACCACGCCCACGCCCTCGTGGCCCAGCGTGCGCCCCGGCTCGCAGGTCGGCACGTCGCCCTTGATGATGTGCAGATCGGTACCGCAAATAGTCGTCAACGTGACGCGCACTACCGCGTCGCCGGGCGCCTGCAATTCCGGTTTCGGCTTGTCGGCCAGGGTGATCTTGCCGGGCCCTTCGTAGACGAGTGCTTTCATGGGAATCACCAACGAGGACGATGACTCCATGCTAGGCAACCGCCCTGCGCGGACGTTGATCTACGTCAGGGCGCATGGCAGCAACCGCGCGATATTGACCTTCTATATCCGGAGGCGAAACCCGCGTATGGCCGAACAAGCGCCCACCAATCCATGCACGCAGCCAGCGGAGGCCTTGGTCACTCGCATGCTTGAGGCGGCAGCGTATCCGCACCCCGCTGCGGAGTTGCAGATGATCGAAACCCATCTGTCGTGGGTCTTCCTGGCCGGAGAATTTGCGTACAAGGTGCGCAAGCCGATCAAGCTGGACTTCGTCGATTTTTCGACGCTCCGTGCGCGGCAAACCGATTGCGAGGAGGAATGCCGTCTCAACCGCCGCCTCGCCCCAGCGCTATACCTTGGCGTGGTGCCCATTTCGCACGATCCGGCCACGGGCGCAATCTACGTCGATGGACAAGGCACGCCTTGTGAGTACGCGGTCCGCATGCGCCGGTTTGCCCAGCAGGACGTACTGAGTGCATTGGCCCATGCCGGGCGACTGCGCCCGGAAGAGATCGACGCGCTGGCCGACCTGATCGCAGACTTCCACGCAACCGCGCCTGTCTGCGGCCCCGTTTCAGACGACGGAACCCCCTCAAGCATTCGGCGCACGCTTGAGGACTGCGCAGCGGGGGTGATTGCCCTCAGCACTGAACCCCCGATTGCGGCGGCCACGGTAGCGCTGCTTCGCAAGCATGCAGACCGCCTCGAAGAGACATTCGCATCACGTCGGCGCGGCCGCCACATCCGCGAATGCCACGGCGATCTGCACCTGGGCAACATCGTGTTGATCGGTGGCCAGCCGACGCCGTTCGACTGTCTGGAATTCTCGCCCTCGCTCCGGTGGATCGACACCATGTACGACACCGCCTTTCTGTTCATGGATTTGCTCGCCGCGGGCCTGCATAGGCTGGCGTATCGGCTGATCAACCGTTATCTCGAACGATGTGGTGACTATGCCGGGTTGGCGGTACTGCCTTTCTACGCATCGATGCGCGCACTCGTGCGTGCTCGTGTGCTGCTGGAGCGCGCTCATCAGTTGGACGGAACCCCCGATCTGGCAGCAAAGCTGCGCGGCGAGGCACGCCGCATGCTCGACCTGTCTCGGGAGCTGCTCTGCCGAAACGACGCCTGCATTCTTCTCATGCATGGCCTTTCCGGCAGCGGAAAATCCACCCGCGCCGCACAGCTTGCCGAAGCAGAAGGGATGATCCGCGTGCGCTCCGACGTCGAGCGCCAACGCGCCCGGTATGTCGCCGCCGTCGATCGCTACCTGCCGCGCGCAGTCGAACGTACCTATCAGCGTCTGGCCGCCGTCTGCAAGCTGGGGGTAAGCGCCGGTTTTCCGATGATTGCCGACGCCACGTTTCTGGCCGAGCGCCAGCGCAGACGTTTCTTCTCTCTGGCCCACCGATTGGGCGTGGCCGTTGCCATCGCGGACTGCGTTGCCGACGTCGACACGCTGCGTATGCGTATCCGCAATCGCATGCGGGGCGGACTCGACGCCTCGGAAGCAGACCTGCACGTGCTGGACGCGCAGATCGCCACACAACAGCCGCTCAGCGTGGAGGAGCGGGCACATGTGATCCCTGGCGAGATCTCCAACGTGGTGCCCTACATCAGAGGCAGAGAGCAGTGATTTCGCTTGGGCAGGCCAGGCAACCAAGTGCCTTGAGACCAAGCACCGTGGCAATGGTATTTCACGCGCGGCCGCCAATTTGCGCCATATCAACGCACACAACTGCAGAGTGCCTACGCTGCATATGAATACCTTATTCGGCGGCCCGGCTCACCTGCCCGCCAAGACCCCACCGGAGATCACAATGCAACAACCTGCTGATATGGCATGCAATCTGGCATGCGCTGTCATGCGCGACATGAGCCGCACCGCCAGCTTCATGCTCGAGGCACAAATTGACCTGTCACGCTTGCGCCTGAAGCTGGCCGAGGCTGCGCTGGAAGACGTGCGTGAGATGGAACATGAATTGAGCGGCACGCATGACTGGACATCGCTGGCCACTGCACAAAGCATCTTCATGAAGATGCAATCAAGCCACGGTGCTAACGCTCTAAAGACGTGGGCCGAGTTCACGAACAAGCTGCAGGCCGCCTATTTGCGTCGGTTGACGGAGTGGACGCAGCAGATGCAGCCTCCCGAAGCGCAAACCTCTTCCTCACAGTTGTTTGCCGCGTCCTCCGATTCGCTGAAAGCCTTCTTTGACAGCTTCAACCTCATGGCCCCGCCAGCCTCCGAGGCGAAGAAGAACGGACTGGCACGATCCACCACGACAAGAGCTGAGAAGACCGCCTGATCAACAGGCCAAGGAGCCCGTCATGCGAGTTCAGGACGTCTATTCACACAATGCAGTCCATATTCCGCTCTCGTGCACGCTTCAGGAGGCGGCACAGCAGATGCGCCAGAAGCATGTCGGTGCGCTGGTCGTGACGGAGAACACCCCTTCCGGACCCCGCGCGATCGGCGTCGTCACGGATCGCGACATCGTGCTTGATGCGGTTGCGGTTGGCGTCAGCCCCTCCCAGACCTGTGTGGCCGATGTGATGAGCCGGGGCATCTCCAACGTACCGCTCGATGCCAGCCTCAGCGACGCGTTGCAGGAAATGCTCTCATGCGGCGTGCGGCGTGTTGGTGTGACGTCCGACGGCGCGCTGGTTGGAGTGCTGTCTCTGGACGACGTGCTGAGCGCAATGGCCACTGAATGGAGCCTGATCGCCCGCCTCGTCCATAACGAGCGTGAACGCGAGACTACCGGCAGCGTCCAGCCGCCGCTGAGCGTCTAAATCGGCTGCCACTCCACTTCAGGAAAACCTCCCCATGAATCCCGAGCCGCTTTCTCTCAGCATGGACATCGTGGCGGACGATGCCGTGCTGGAAGGCACCCTGTACTGCCCCGGCAACGCGGCGGGCCTGGTGATCTTTGCACATGGCAGCGGAAGCTCGCGGCTCAGTCCACGGAACCAGTACGTTGCGGATCAGCTCCACGCCGCAGGCCTAGGCACGCTGCTATTCGATCTGTTGAGCGCCGAAGAGGCATCGCACGCCTCGTGCCGGTTCGATATCGACCTTCTGGCGCGGCGTCTGCATACAGCCACGCACGCGGTAGGCAACATCGCTCGCAAACGCGGGTTGCGGCTGGGGTACTTCGGCGCGAGCACGGGGGCCGCAGCCGCGATTCTGGCGGCTGCCGAGCCGGACGAAGCCGACCCAATCGAAGCGGTCGTCAGCCGCGGTGGTCGCCCTGATCTTGCCGGCCAACGCGCGCTGGGCAAACTCGCCTGCCCAACCCTGCTGATCGTTGGCGCAGCCGATCTGGACGTGCTCGATCTCAACCGGCAAGCCCTGAGCCAGATGCATTGTGAGAAAGCCCTGGAGACGGTGCCCCATGCAACGCACCTTTTTGAAGAGGAAGGCGCGCTCGAGCAGGTGGCCGAGCTGGCGCGGGCATGGTTTGTCCGCCACCTGAGTGCAACCACCCAACCCCACAGACACGCGAGGTAGCCCCATGCGATTCAAAGATCGATTGGATGCGGCGCGTATGCTCGCGCAGGCACTGGAGAAGTACAAGGACATGCACCCTTTGGTGCTGGCCATTCCAAGGGGTGCGGTTCCCATGGGCGCTCTCATCGCAACCGCGCTTGGCGGTCAGCTCGATGTGGTGCTGGTTCGCAAGCTCGGCGCACCGTTCAACCCCGAACTGGCCGTCGGCTCTGTGGAAGAAGGCGGCTGGACCTACATCGCACCCTATGCAGGACGCATTGGTGCAGATACGACATACCTCGAACAGGAAAGCGCAGAACAGATGGACGTCATCCGCCGGCGCCGTGCGCTCTATACCCCGAACCGCGGTCCGTATGACGTAGGAGGACGCGTTGTGATCGTGGTCGACGACGGGCTGGCGACCGGAGCTTCCATGAAGGCGGCACTCCACGCCATACGGCAGCGTCATCCGCAACGCCTCATCTGCGCGGTTCCCGTGGCGGCACCGGATAGCCTGGACGACATTCGACCGCTGGCCGATGAGATCGTCTGCCTCTACGCGCCGCAGGGTTTTCGCGCGGTCGGCTTGTATTACACCGACTTTCCTCAGGTCGAGGATGCCGAGGTGTGTGCCGCGCTGGCCGCGGGTCCGCAATCCGAACGCCGGGCTGGCTGACGCCGCCTCTACAGGCGCGCCACGCCCGGATTCAATCCAGACCGTATCTGCGCACGTACCAGGCTTTCATCACGTAGGCAAACAACCCATAGGTCAGTACGATCGCTGCCAGGCCGGGCCAGTACGCCGCCGGCAGCGGCACAAAGCCGAAGAGCGCCCCGACCGATGTCAACGGCATGGCGACGCCCACGCAGGCAATGGCGATGCTGGTCAGTACCAGTGCAGTACTCGCCCGGCTTTGCACGAACGGCACCTTCCCTGTGCGGATGATATGGATGATGAGCGTTTGCGTGAGCAGCGATTCAACAAACCACCCGGACTGGAAGAGCGCCGGATCCGCCCACGCGTGAAAGACACCCAGCAGCAGCGCGTAGGTCGCAAAATCAAACAACGAACTGACCGGCCCCATGTACAGCATGAACTTCAGAATGCTGCCGATCTCCCACCGTCGTGGTTTGACCAGGTACTCGTCGTCCACGTTGTCGGTCGGGATGGCGGTTTGCGAGAAGTCGTAGAGCAGGTTGTTGAGCAGCACCTGCACTGGTGCCATTGGCAGAAAGGGCAGAAACAGGCTTGCGCCCAGCACGCTGAACATGTTTCCGAAGTTTGAGCTGGCGCCCATCTTGATGTACTTGACGATGTTGCCGAACACCTTGCGCCCTTCCGTCACGCCCTCGCCCAGCACCGCCAGGCTTTTCTCCAGCAGGATGATGTCGGCGGACTCCTTGGCAATATCGACCGCGCTATCCACGGAGATGCCAACATCCGCGGCTTTGAGCGCCGGCCCATCGTTAATGCCGTCACCCATGAAGCCCACGACGTGACCTCTGCGGTGCAGTGCCTCGACAATGGCCGCCTTCTGCGCGGGCGACACCTTGGCGAACACCGATGCGCGTTCGGCCATGTCGGCCATCTGGTCAGGTGACATGGCAGCCAGCTCGGTGCCAAGCACAACCGGTTCCACGGCCAGACCGACCTCGCGACAGATCTTGCGCGCAACAATGGCGTTGTCCCCGGTCAGGATCTTGACTGCCACGCCGCTTGCCTTCAATGCGGCAATGGCAGGCGCGGCCGTATCACGCGGCGGGTCGAGAAAGGCGATATACCCCAGCAACGTCAACCCTGACTCGTCTGCCACGGCGTACTGGCTTTGCTCGGGTGGCATCTCCTTGTACGCAACAGCCACGACACGGAAACCGTCCGCATTCAGGTTCTCCGCCAACTGCCGCGTATCTTGGAGGTGGCTTGCCTCCAGCGGGCCTGCCTCATCGCCGCTCACATAACGCGCGCTGACGGCCAGCACTTCTTCCACCGCACCCTTGCAGATCAGCACGTGCGTGCCGTCGTCCTGCGCCAGCACAACCGACATGCGCCGGCGCTCGAAGTCAAACGGCAGCTCATCGATTTTCTGGAAACGCGCATGCACATCCAGACGCTGCTCCAGCTCCACGTGCTTGAGCACGGCCACGTCCAGCAGGTTCTTCAAGCCCGACTGATAGAAGCTGTTAAGAAATGCGTACTCCAGCACCTGGTCGGATTCTTCGCCGCGCAAGTCGAGGTGATGCTTGAGGATGATGCGGTCTTGCGTAAGCGTGCCGGTCTTGTCGGTGCACAGCACGTCCATCGCGCCGAAATTCTGGATGGCGTTGAGCCGCTTGACGATGACCTTTTTGCGCGACATGGCGATGGCGCCCTTGGCCAGATTGACCGTGACGATCATCGGCAACATCTCGGGCGTCAGGCCAACGGCCACCGCCACCGCAAACAACAGCGCCTCAAACCAGTTGCCCTTGGTCAATCCATTGATGAGAAAGACCGTGGGCGCCATCACCAGGATCAGCGTCAGCATCAGCCATGTGAATCGGGTAATGCCGCGATCAAAGCTGGTCTGCACGCGCTGCCCGGCAATCAGGTTGGCCACATGACCAAAGGCGGTGCGGTGCCCGGTGGTCAAGACAACGGCCGTGGCGTAGCCGCTCACCACTGCGCTGCCCATGAAGCACAGGTTGGGCCGGTCGAAATCCGCCGCAGGATGGCTGTCGGAAGACTGCGCGTGCTTTTCCTGTGGCATGGCTTCGCCAGTCAGTGCCGACTGGTTGACGAACACATCCTTCGCACTGAGCAACCGCAAGTCGGCCGGGATCATGTCACCGGCGGAAAGCTGAACGATATCGCCTGGCACCAGTTGCTCGATCGGGATTTCCTGGCTCGCTTCGGCACCATCGGAACCGATGCGCCGTACCGTTGCCGTTGTATGCACCATGCGACGCAGCGCCTCCGCCGCCCGGTTCGAGCGGTGCTCTTGCAGAAAGCCCAGCACAACACTCAGCACCACCATGACGGCAATCAGCACGGCCGCCCGTACATCGCCCAACACCGCCGAGACGCCCGCCAGCGAGATCAGCAGCAGATTCAGCGGATTGACCGATCGGCGCACCAACTCAATCAGCACAGCTTCGTGATGGCCGTTGGCCACGCGGTTGAACCCGTATTCGCGCAGGCGCTGTGCAGCGGCTTCCTGCGTCAGGCCCTGCGTCTGGGTCTGAAGCCGGTCCAGCACGTCCTGTGAGGCAAGCGCCGACCACATTGAGAGATCGTCGGCGGGCGAATGCGGAAACGGCACGGACGTGATATGCATAGGAAATTGCGAGCAAACCGCATGGATGTGCAAACCATTAGAGCGCAGGACGCGCGTCAGGCCTTGACGCAACTCAACGGCCATCGTTGCCTGGGCGGCTGTCGTGCGTGCCCGCCACCGGGGGTTCAATGCCGGCGCCACGCCAGCCGCCGCCCAGCGCAAGGAACAGCGCCACGGTGTCTTGCAGCCGCTGTGCACGCACCTGCAGCGTGCCGAGCACGGCTTGCTGATACTGCAGGTCAGCACTGAGCACCTGCAGATAGCCAGCAACACCAGCACGGTAGTCTGCGTTGATCTCTTCCAGCGCGGCACTTGCCGCCGCCTGCGCGCGCAACTGTGCGTCAAGCTGCACTGCATCGTGTTCAAGCGCACGCAGCACATCGGCCACCTGCTCAAATGAAGCGAGCACCACCTGCCGATAGCCGGCATCGGCAGCCTGCAATGCCTGCCGGGATGCGGAACGGCGGAAATACAGGGTACCGCCTTCAAATAGTGGGGCGACAAGGTTTGCCCCCACGCTCCAGGCGCCGGCTTTCGCACCGAACAGATCGGCGCTACGGCCGCTCATCCGGGCGTAGTCTGCGCTCAGGGTCAGGCTTGGCAGCATCGCCGCCGTTGCAACACCCACCTCTGCGCTGGCTTGGTGCAGGCGCGCCTGTGCGGCCAGAACGTCGGGCCGCTGGCGCACCAGTTCAGAGGGCACCAGCCTGGGCAGGTCCGCCGGCAGTTGCAGCCCGTTGAGCGCAACGTCTACGGCGTCTGCCTCGGAAGGAAATCGGCCGGCCAACACCGCTTGCAGATGCGCAGCCTGGTCACGCTTCTGCTCCAGCGTCGGCAGCGATGCTTCCAACGACGCCAATTGCGCAGCAAGGCTCAACTCGCTGGCATGCGCCATGACGCCGGCTTCGACCTGTGCGTGTGCAATCTCCACTTGCTCGCGCACCACGGCAATCAGGCTGCGCGTGGTGTCGATCTGCGCCTGATAGGCGGCATGCGCGATCACGGCGTTCACCAGATTGCCGGTCAGCGCAAGGTAGGCGGCGGCAACCGCGTACCTTTGCCCTTCCGCTTGCGCCGCCAGTGATTCCACCGCACGCCGATTGCCGCCAAAGATATCGACCGCGTAACTGATGGATGCCCCCAGTGTCCACAGCGTAAAAAGGCTTGGCGCGCCGGTCTGCCCGAGCCTGGCGGGCACCGCTGCCTGACGTGACACATCGGCTGATCCAGCCACCTGCGGGTAGAACACTCCCGCGCCAGCTCGCAACAGGTCTTGCGCGGCGCGCAGGTTGGCTTCTGCCTGCTGCAGGCTCGGGTTGGCCGTAACAGCCGCTTCCATGGCCTGATCAAGCGCGGGACTGCCGAGGGCGCGCCACCAGTCTGCAGCAGGCACTGCTGCCGCCGTGAAGCGTTGCGCAACGCCGTCTGCAGAGGCCGCCTGCGCAGGATCGCCGTCACGAAGATAGCGATCGACGCCAGGTGCCAGCGGTGCGTGGAAATCTGGCCCGACCGCGCAGCCCCAGACCACAACCGCTGCGGCTAGCGCCCCCGCCGCCGCTTTCACGACGCCCCCTGCAGATAGACGTCGACCAGTTGGCCGGGATAGACGGCGAGCTTGTCTGGCTGCTTGAAGCGGAAAAGCAACGGCAGCACGCGCACATCCACGCGTTCGGAGCGCTGGTCGGACAACTGCACCTTGGGCGACACGTACGGCTGCACGCGCACAAATTCCAGCGGCACGCTGACATCGGTGCCGCGCACAAACATGCGTGCCTGTACTGCACCGGGCGGAAGGCGGTGTACCAGGATCTCGTCCACATACACACGCACGGCCAGCTTGTTCTGACCGGTGCTCATCGTGACCAGTGGCACGTTGGCCCGTGTGTAGGCGTCATAGGTGCCCTGCGGCGATACATAGCTGCCCATTGCCGTGTTCACGGACATGACAACACCATCCACCGGTGCCCGTACGGCGTATTTTTCGAGCAATGCCGCCGCCGCTGCCGCGCCCTTCTGCAAGGCGTCGCGCTGTTTTTGCAGCGTGCGGATGTCGTAGCTCCAGGCGCCGGCGCGCGTCAGGTCGTACTGACGCTGGGCAACTGCAAGATTGCCGTGCGCCACCCGTACCGCGTTGGCAGCGTTGTCCATTGCATCGCGACTGACTGCCTTGGGATTGAGCCGGGCGGCCGCTTCAAGCTTGTCCAACTGATCCTGCACGGTGCGCAAGCCGGCATCTGCGGCGCTCACCTGCGCACGGGTGACCTCCAGCGCTTCCTTGCGCGGTTGGGCGAGCAGCGCGTTCAACTGGGCGTCGACGGCATCCGCTTGCGACTGCTGCTGTGCCGTCAGCGCGCGTTGCACGGAATCCTCGATCTGGATCAGCACATCGCCGCGCTTGACTGCCTGCCCTTCCTGCACGGCGATACGGGCGACGGTGCCCGACACTTCGGCATACAGGTTCAGGTTGGCACCACTGGGCTGATCGCTTTCGACAATGCCGTTGGCGTAGATGCCCGTCGCGTACGGATTCGCCGCCGGTTGGAAGACAGGCGGCAGCGGCGGCCTCTGCCGTGCGTAGTAAATGGCCGCCCCCAACCCTGCCAGCGCGCCGATCACAGAGAGCACAAACAACCATCGGATCTTCATCGCATCTCTCCGTGTTCAATGCGGCTCAGCTTGCCATCCTCCATGTCGAGGATGCGGCTGGCCATGTCGAGGATGCGCGCGTCGTGCGTCACGATCACGATGCAGCGGTGCGCATTCAGGATCTCCGTCTTCACGAACTGCATGATGGAGCGGCCGGTGTCGCCATCCAGCGATGCGGTGGGTTCATCCAGGATCAGGATGTCGGGCTGAGTGACGATGGCACGTGCAATGGCCACGCGCTGCTGCTCTCCACCGCTGAGCTTGACCGGCGGCAACTGCGCGCGGTTCTTCAGCCCAACCACATCGAGGTAGTGCATGGCCTGTTCGAGTGCCGTATCCCACGCGACGTGCCGCAGGATCAGCGGGATGGCGACGTTCTCGACCGTGGTGAGGCGCGGGAACAAGTGGTAGTCCTGGAACACGAAGCCAATCTTGCCCAGACGGAAATCGGCCAGTGCGTCGGCACCCAGGCTCCAGATGTCGACCCCATCCACCACCGCGCGGCCGCCGTCGGGGCGCAGAATGCCGGAGATCACGCTCAACAGTGTGGTCTTGCCACTGCCCGAGGGCCCGACGATGAACAGCATCTCGTTGAATTCGGCCTCGAAACTGACCTGCATGAGCGCACGGGTACGCGCCTCGCCCTCGCCAAACCATTTATCGAGTGCCTGCGCGGCAATGGCAACATTGGCCACGATCAACCCCGGAAGATGTCGAAGGGCTCGATGCGCAGGACCTTGCGCACCCCGATGTAGCCCGATATGCCGGCAATCACCACCACCATGGCCAGCGCCAGCATCAGATTGGTGAACGTGATCATGGCCGCATAGTCGGGAATGCGAAGACGCACCAGCGCGATCGACGCGGCACATAGGCCGATGCCCAACCCGTAGCCAACCAACGCCACGAACGTGGCCTGGAAGACGATCATCGTGACCAGCTCGCGCCCCTTGGCCCCGATGGCCTTGAGTGCGCCGAAGCGCTCCAGGTTTTCCAGGATGAAGGTGTAGAAGGTCTGCCCCGATATGGACAACCCCACCACAAAGCTGATCACCGTCATCAGCAGGATGTTGGTGCCAAGCCCGGTCTGGAAGGTATAGAAGCGAGAAATGCGGGTGATGAACTCTTCTTTGGTCACGGCGCGATAACCTAGCCGGTCTACCGCACGTTCGATCGCTGCAATGTCGGCCTCGGTCTTGGGCTCAATCAGGATGTATGACATCGTGTAGCGCGTACCGGGCAGATATTGCACAGCGCGGCGATACGTTGTGTACAGGGTGGGCACGCCAAACAATCCGCTTGTTGCCACCTCGCCAATGCCGACGATCACCCCTCGATGGTCGTTGACTTCGAATTCCGTGCCGATATGTGGGTTTTCGAGCTTCCCGAACTCGGCGTCCTGGATGACGATGAAGGCGTTCTCGCCGTACAGATCCTGGATACGGCCACTGAGCATGCGAGGGCGGCCGAACAGGCTGGTGTCGTCGATGCCGACCACGGTCACGGGCTGATAGGCTCCGCTGTTCAGACGCACAAGTGCGCCGCCTGAATACAGCGGTACGGCAAATTTCACGCCGTGAATGCTGCGTACCGCATCAAGAACGTAATCCGGCATGCCGATGGAATTGGCCACGGTGTTGACAGCCGGATCCATGACCCACATGCGAGCGCCGATGTTGTACACGGCAGACGAAGACCGATTGAGCACGCCCGCAAACAGCGACGTCATCTCGATCATCAGAAACACCGCAAACGTAATGCCGACCAGCAAACCGCTCAACTTGGCCTTGTCATTGACCAGCAGCTTGTAGGCGAGTTTGAGAATGGCTTGCACATGGCCCCCAGGCCATGCATGGCAGACAGGGATACGCCCCGGGCGTGATATCGACCGGCCGATGCATGTGCATCAACGATAGCGATTCGGGCGCGGCGGCCTTTGACGTGTCGCAAGACCGCGCTGGGTCCTGCGGGGATTGCGCTACAGCGTATCGTCGTCGGAGAACAAGCGATGACGTATTGCGTAACGCACAAGGGCAGCTTCGCTAGAGAGCTGCAGCTTGTCCATCAACCGCATCTTGTAGGTGCTGATGGTCTTGGCGCTCACACACAGGCTTGTGGCGATTTCGGTCAAGGGCTCGCCGCGCACCAGCCGGCGATAGACCTCCATTTCACGGTCGGACAGGCGCGTGTGGGCGGCCTCATCACTGGGCTCGCCCAGGCTGTGGGCGAGCTTCTCCGCCATGGGCGGACTGACATAGGTGCCGCCGCTCGCCACTTTCTGCAGCGCACTGACCAGTTCCGTCGCGGCGCTTTCCTTCGTCAGATAACCGGCCGCCCCAGCACGGAAGGCGCGCGCTACATACTGCTCTTCAGCATGCATGGTCAGCACCAGCACGCGCACCCTGGGGTGATCATCGTGCAGCTGGCGGAGCAGCTCCAGCCCGCTGCGCCCCGGCATCGAAAGATCGAGCACGATCACCTGCGGTTGATGGTCGCGCACCAGTTGCACCACCTGCGTACCGTCAGAGGCTTCACATGCGACTTCAAAATCCCCCGCGCGCTCCAGGATATGACGCACGCCATCGCGCATCACGGCATGATCGTCGGCGATCATCACGCGAATCATGTCCGTGCCTCCTCAATGGCTTCGTGAACGGCGGGAAAGCTCACACTCAAGCGAAAGCCGCCCCCAGGCACGTGCGTGATCGTTGCCTGCCCGCCCAGTAACCGGGCCCGTTCGCGGATGCCAAGCAACCCCAGCGGCTTGCGTTCACCCACCGCCGGAGGCGCCCCACTCCAGCCATGCCCATTGTCTTGAATGGACAACTCCAGCACGTCCTCCTGCTGCGAGAACTCGATCTCAACGCGAGTGGCATCGGCGTGGCGCACGACATTGTTGAGCGCCTCCTGCACGATCCGAAAGACCGAGATGGCTGCGCGCTCGTTCATTGCCAGTTCTTGTGCATGCACAGTCACGACCAGGCCAAAGCGTTGGCGAAAATTCTTGGCCATCCACTCGATGGAAGGCACAAGCCCCAGCTCGTCGAGCAACGGCGGCCGAAGATCCGCCGAGATCTGCCGCACGGCAACAATCGTCTCGTCAATCACATGTTGCATCGCCTGGGTCTGGTCGATCAGCGCCTTGTCGCTCCGTGCGGCCTGCAGATCCGCCGCCAGCAGCGAAATGTCCATCTTGAGCGCACTCAGGCGTTGCCCCAGATCGTCGTGCAGTTCACGGGCGATGCGGTGCCGCTCCTCTTCCCGCGTTGCCAGAACGCTGTCCGACAGATGCTGCAGCTCTTCCTGAGAGCGCCGCAGCGCCGCTTCCGCGCGGGCACGCTCCGTGGTATCGCGCAGCATCACCGTGAAAAGCTTGCCTCCGTTCACCTCGATCTGCGAAATCGACGCTTCGATCGGGAACTCTCGCCCATCGGTGTGCAGGGCAAACAGCGGGCGCTGCTTACCCATCTGGCGTTCCGACACGCCCGTCACCCCGAAGCGCCTTACGTGCGCTTCGTGCGCGCCGCGAAACCGCTCGGGAATAAAGTCTGACAGTGGCCGACCGATGGCCTGGCGAGCTGAACAACCGAACAGTGTTTCGGCCATGGGATTGAACAGCACGACGCGCTGGCTGTCATCGACTGAAATGATGGCTTCCATGGACGAGCGGATGATGCCGGCCAACCGGGCTTCGCTCTTTTCAAGGTACGACAGATCGCGGGCGACGGCGGCTCGCAACTTCCGTAGCCGCAGCCAATAGAACACCAGTGCGATCACGGCAGAAATACTTGCCGAGGCTAGCAAAACAAAGGGAGCGTCCCCGGCGTTGAGGGCAAATGCCAGCCGGGCAACCGACGCGGCCAGCAGCAAAATGGCCAGCCCACCCACCACAAGTTCGGCTGAGGTGGATTGCAACTGCAGCCGCCGCCTGTGCGTCGCCTTCGAGGATTGAGCGTCTTTCTCCGCCACCGGACACCATCAAAAGGTCGGGATGCAATCAACATAGCCCATTCCTAAGGCTGGAGATACTAGCCGTGTGAAGGAGACGCCCCCCGGAAAACCCTGCCGCCGCTGTCAGGGAACCCTGACAACGGCATGGCACATCCCGACGACCATCTCAGCACTGCCTGATTTCGTGCAAACCCGGCACCTCCGATACTGAGCGTACGGACACCGGACCCTGGTGGAACGCTGTGACCGGATACCCACCATCTCACCGAGGATGTGTGGTTCAAACACTACAGACGCCTTCCGGAGCCGCCCCATGATTCCGCGCACGATAGAGTCCCCTGCACCCGTCGAAACCCGCCATCCTGCTTCACTTCCTCAGCTCAGGCTCGTGCGCGACGCAACACAGGTCCGCCAGACAACGCCACTGATCCCCAGCAGCCAGTGCGCCAATTGCATGATGCACTGGGCCTGCATCGCGAGCGCTGTACCATCCGCGCAACGCGAACAGCTGGACCAGATGGTGCACACCTGGCGCAAGATCGCCAAGGGCGAAGCACTCTTCCGCGCGGGCGACATCTTCCACGCGCTGTATTCCATCCGGTCGGGATCGTTCAAAACCGTGGTATCGCACCCCAACGGCGCAAATCACGTCACCGGATTCCAACTGTCGGGCGAAACGCTTGGGCTCGACGGCATTGCCGCCGATCGCCACACCTGTGATGCGATTGCCCTGGAAGACAGCACGGTCTGCTCCATGCCTTTCCATTGCGTTGAGGACCTGTGCCAGGACATCCGCCCACTGCAACATCGCCTTCACCAACTGATGGCCGAAGAGATCGTGCGCGAGTCGGGCCTCATGCTGCTGCTCGCCGGGCTAAGCGCGGAAGCGCGTGTTGCCACCTTCCTGCTGAATCTCTCCACGCGCATGCAGGACCGCGGATACTCCGCTTTGAGCTTCACGCTGCGCATGACCCGCGAAGAAATCGGCAGCTACCTTGGCATGCAGCTTGAGACTGTCAGCCGAGCGCTGTCGAGGTTCCAGCGCGAAGGCTGGATCGTGGTGAGCGGCAAGAACATCGAGCTGACCGACAAGGCCGCCCTGATGGAGCTTTGATCGCTCTGCCTGCCCCTCAAAAAAAACATGCCGCCCCGCTTTTTCTGGCGGGGCGGCGTGTTTTCTTTCCTGCATATTTCCAACCTTACGGCGCGATCTGGAGATGATCGATGACTTCCGTCACGCCAGGTGCGGACCATGCCGCCCCCTTGGCCGCGCGCCGCTCCGCTGCGGAACCGATGTGGCCGCTGAGCGTAACCGTCCCGCCCTGAACAGAGACGCGGATGTGGTCGGCCTCGCGCGCGGCATGCCGCTTGAGCGCCGCACCAATCTGCTCGGCAACATTGGCCGGCGCCACACGCGCTTTGATCCGCAGCCGGTTGATCAGCCCAGCGACACCGCGCAACGATCCCACCGCATGCGCCGCCTGTTCGCTCTGATATGGCCAGTCCACCTCACCCGAGAGCGTCACCCAGCCATTTTCGACCAGCACCTCAATGCGGTTGGACGGTAGGCTGACCTGCCATTCCAGCGCGGCACGGGCCGCTTGGGCAACGTCGGCGTCCGTGTGTGCTCCCGGCAGACGGACTTCGATTTTCTGCACGACTCCACGCACACCAGCAACACGCTCGGCCGCATGCTCTGCAGCGAGCTTCTCCATGTAGCTGTGCACGTGGCCGGTCAGTGTCACCACGCCGTTTTCCACTTCCACACCAATCGCCGCGGCATCCACCGCAGGTTCCCAAACCAGTTCGTCGTTGACGTCCTGCTTGATACCCAGATCGCTTTTCATACCTCGCTCCTGCTAGATAGAGTCGCCTGGCTATGCCCAGTGGCGTTCACGCGCCGTTTGGCAAGACAGACAGCGCATGGCTGTCGGCTGGGCTTGCAGGCGTAGAAACGGAATCGCTTCGCCACAATCGACGCAGATGCCGTAGCTGTGCTGCTGCATACGCTCGCGTGCAGCATTCAGTTGCTCAAGCTCCCTTCGGTAACGCACAAGCATGACGTCGTTCGTTTGGTCCCCCGCCTCTTCATCGGCAAGATCCGCGTTCTCGAACGGCGCTTCACGGGGCATCGGCACAACGGATGCGCCCAGCGCCGATAGTTGGCGCTGCACGCGTGCTTCCTGTTCGTCGAGCAAGCTCCTCAGCCGTTTCCATTGCGCCTCGGTAAAGCGGGTCATGCCGAGTCTCCTTCTGTTGATTCAGCGTCGCACCGTGTGTTCGGCTTCACGCTTCCGTTGGCGAGAGCCAGGCCGGACGCTGCCTCGATTGCTCCCACCGGCCGGCCGCCTTCACCTGATCGATAAAGCCCGCCATCTCCTCCTGCGATAACCCGCTGAGCACGTCGCGCTGGAACAGCGCCAGCACCGGCGCGGGAATGGTGGCGGTGATCCGCATGATTTCTTCGACCGCACGGAATGCCCCGCGCGCCGCCATGACGCAAATCACGGACAGGTGCGTGGACCCGGGCAATTGGTCAGCCAGGAAGTCCCGCATGGGCGAAGCCAGGTGGCCCATCCAGATGGGTGCGATCACGATGACGTGTTCGACTTCATCAAGGGACGGACCTTCATAGCGATACTTGGCGCGCGCATGGAATACCGTTTCGATAACACAGCGCGCATCTCCCAAGAAGCCGGCACGCGGATGCTCGTCCGTCACCTCGGCAAGCTGCCATCCGCTTTGCGCAGCCATCTGTTCGGCCACCTGACGTGCCGTGCCGGTGCGCGAGTAGTACACGATCAGCTTCTTTTCCATCTCGTACTCCAGGGATTTCGAAAGCAGTGGAACGGGCAATTGCCTCTAGGAAACAACCCACATCTGATCGACAACGGCACGCACCCCCGGCGCGTCCCATGCGGCTTCGCGAGCCGCACGGCACTCGTTGAGGTTGCGCAGCGGCCCATACAAGGTCACCGTCCCGTCCGCCACGGAAACACTGAGGCGCGAGGCGTCGACCACCGCCAGGCGTTGCAGCGCCCTCGCAATGCGATCACTCAGATCCGCCGGGCCGGAGGCAGGGCGCAATGTCAGCGCATTGGCCACGGACTTCACGCCGTGGACTCTGCGCACCGTGTCTAGCGCCGCACGGCGCTGGAAGTCCTGGTCGACTTCACCGCGCAGCGTCACGGCCCCGTCTTCGACGGTGATCTGTACTGCACCGGACGGCACCGATGCATTCCAATGCAACGCACTGCTGATTGCCTGCGCAATCTCGTCATCCGGGCGTTCCATATCCGGCGGCATCCGCACATCCACGTGGATGACAAGGGCGGTCACACCGGCAACGCGCCGGATCGCCTCTTCCGCGGCATGCTTGTCAGCGAACGTGTCGACGCCGCCGGAGAGCGTGACGACGCCGTCCTTGGCCTGCACTGCAAAGCGACTGGCATCCACCGCCGGGTCCCATTGCAGTTCTTCTTCGACATCGTGCTTAAGCTGGATATCGTTTTTCATGGCGACCTTCTCTGGTTCAATTGAGGTCGAAGCTCAGTGCGACATCAGCACCGGCACGGTCATCGTCTTCAGCAGGGTGCGTGTCACCCCGCCCAGCACGAGTTCGCGCAGGCGGCTGTGCCCGTAGGCTCCCATCACGATCAGATCGGCATTGAAATCGGCCGCTCGCGAGAGCAGCAACTCACCTACGGCGGTGTCGGAATCTGCACAGTCGGTCTCTTCCACCGTTGTGTGAATGCCGCGCGCGTTCAACGCACGCGCCACCTGACCCACCGTGGTTTCTTCGGCCCAGTGCTTCGGCTGCGTGCTCGTGATCTGCAGCACGTGCACATTTGCGCCCGTCATCATTGGCATGGCGTCGTGCAGCGCACGGGCCGATTCGCGACCGCCGCTCCAGGCCACCAGAACGCGCTGCGGCAATGCCGTGAAGTTGCCCGCGTACGGCACAACCAGCACCGGGCGGCCCGACTCCAGGATCAGGGTTTCCACAAAGTCGCCGGCGATAAATTCATCCGGGTCATCGTGGTTCCGTTGTCCGACGACGAGAAGATCGGTCTCCCGCGCTTCGCGCAGCACGAGTGCCACGGGGTCGCCTTCCACGGCACGCCACTCCGTTTCCACCCCAAGGCGCTCTGTCGCCTGGCGAAAGCGCGCTTGTACGGTATCGCGGATGCCGTCGCGCCGGATGCGGTCTTCCTCCAGATAGCGCGCAGCGTTCTCCATCATGTAGAACCAGCTGAGGCTTGGCGCAAAGCTCGCATAGATGCCGACGAGTTTGGCGCCGTGCGCCTGCGCGTACTGGGCCGCAAGGTTGAGGCGGTGCATGGCGCGTTCGCTGCGATCCAGATGCACCATCACACTGGCATAGCTCATGGTCAGATCCCGATGTTGTGTCAGAGGACGAGCTACCCGGCTAGGCAATGACGGCATTGCTTAGCGGTTCGGTCGCCGCGTGCGGTGTTTCCGTGGGCAACGCGCGGACGAGCAGCACCGGCAGCGTGCTCCGGCGTACAACGCTCTCGGCCACGCTGCCCAGAAGCAAACGCTGGAAGCCGCGACGCCCGTGCGTGCCCAGCACCAGGGCTTGCGCACCCACGTTGTGGGCCGCCTGTTCAAGGGCAGTGCCGATATCGAAGGTTCCGATGGGGTCGTCCACCACCACGCTGTGGACGTGCACACCTGCCTTTTCGGCCTTGGCCCGCGCGTCGGCAACGATTTGATTGCCTTGTTTGACCAATGCCTCGGTAAAGGCGCCGACATCGATATAGCCAACGTCGTACATCAGATACGAGTTGTCGATCACGTGGGCGATGACCAGCTCAGAGCCGAGTTTTTGCGCAAGCTGGATTGCCTCGTCCAGCGCGCGATCTCCCGTAGGGCTGCCATCCACCGCCACCAGAATCCTGTCGTACATGATCTGCCTCCGTCGAATCCGTCGTCCGCCCCAAACGGGGTTGCTGGATTCCATGTTGGACCACCAAGCGGATCACCCCTTGATTTACATCAGCGTTTGGCTCACCGGATGCGCCGGCCATGCCACTTGATCTGCCTCAAGAGCTTGCGTCCAACGCTCGATAGACTCGTTCGCTATCGACTGCCTCCTGCTGCAGTCACGGAAAGCTCACGGCACCTTGTGCGGGATCAACCTCCGACACCTTCCCGTTCTTATAGTGAAAACGTACGCGCATCGGAGTTCAGCATGAGGGTCGACGAGATTTGTTCCCACCGCATCGTCCACGTTCAGGCAACGGCAACGCTGCAACAAGCTGCCCGGTTGATGCGGGACGAAAGCGCCCGGGCGTTGCTTGTCACGGAACACACCGCTGGCGGTTCGCGGGTGGTGGGCATCGTGACAGACCGCGACATGGTGGTGCACGGCATTGCCAGCCGCAGTGATTGCACCCAGACCGCCGTCTCGGAAGTCATGACGCGCGGTCTTCTGACCATCCACAATGACGCCGTGATCAGTGAAGCCTTGCGCTCGATGCTGAGCCACGGCCTGCACCGTCTGGCCGTGGTCGATCGCCAGCAACGGCTGGTCGGCATGCTCAGCCTGGACGACACCATCCGCGCGATGGGCGGCGAATGGACCTTGCTGGCCGGCATTCTCGGTCGCGAGAACGCGACCGGCTCCCGCCAGCATGCGCCGTCCGATTTGATTCTCTGAGTCTTCCCCTCTGGTGACGGGTCTGATCCGCATGTGCATTAGCCAAAATTGACTAGGCGACAAACCAGAACACCGCCCAGCAGGACAAAAGCATGGTCAGCAGACCTGCGGTGACCCTGCTGGCAAAGGCACGCCCACCGCTGATGGCCACGACAACCTTCGAGAACGTGTTGGCCGTCAGCGCGAGCATCACCAGCGTGCCTGCCGTAGATATCTGCAGCGTATGACCAGCAACCTGCGTTGCAATGGATGCAGTCGCGGCATGCACATCGGCAAATGAGCCAAACACGGTGACAGCCACCACCGCTGCTGTCCCGAACCATGTGCGAGCGGCGGCGGCGGCAAGCAGCAAGGCCGCCGTCCACAACGCAAAACCGATCGCGACCCTCCAATTGATGGATGACGCTGAACTCTCCGGCGCCTCCTGAAGCGGCTCGCTGCCGCGCCATATCCATAGAGCAGACCATGCCACGGTCGCTATCATGCCCACCGCCAGCGGCGCCGCCAGCACGCGCAGCAAGTCGATGCTGATGGCGGCAATCAGCAGCAGCATCTGCACCATCGTGGCGACGTTGGACAGCAGCGCTGCGGCAACCGCACCGTCAATGGGTCGATGGTCCTTCCGGACCCGCGACGCCATCGCCGTGATCGTTGCCACACTCGATGCAAACCCACTGAACAGGCCGGCCAGCGGCAAACCGATGCGCTCTCCAAACCATCGCGCCGCAAAATGGCCTGTGTTACCGGTCAGCATGACAAGCAGCACAACCAGCCACAGCGTATGCGGGTTCCAGGCGTTCAGCGGCCCTATGTTCCGGTCGGGAACCGCGGGCCAGATCAGCAATGCCGCGACGGCGAGGATCAGCAGATCGGCGAGTTCACGCTGGGTGATGACCGTGCGGGCAAACCGATGCAAACCCGCTTTGGCATAGAGCAGGACCAGAAGTACCGTACCTAGGCCAGCCGTCATTTCGGGCTCGCTCACGGCATAGGCGCCTAACAGCGTGGTCGCCACCAGTGCGAGTTCCGTCGTCACGCCAGGATCAACATTGGCCGAATGGTGATAACCCACCGCCGCCAACACCGCGACCGTCAGCAACACAATCGGCAAGGCAAACGGCACCGGCAGGCTTGCCGCAATGGCGCCTGCCAGCGACCCAATCGCAAAGGTTCGCATGCCTGCCGGCAGCTCTGCGCTGCCGGTGTGACTACGCTCGCGCTCAAGGCCGATCGCCAGGCCCACGCCCAAGGCAACCGAGAAGGACAGTAGTGAAGTCATTCAGTGGAGCCGGATGGCCGTTGCATTGCACCCATTCAGTATTGCGCGTGGCAACGCTTTCCGATTGATCTGGCGCAGTCGATGGTCGACTGCCGGGGCGGAGTTCCGCAGGGCTGATCCATACTGACCAGACATGCCAGACGGAGACAGCGATGTCTGAATCGATGCAGGCCATGGTGATGGAAGGCGCCGGAAAGCCATTGATTTGGCGTGAAGTGCCCAGGCCCACACCTGGACCGGGCGAGGTGCGGATCGCCGTGTCGGTGTGTGGTGTGTGTCGTACCGACCTCCATATCGTGGACGGCGAACTGACCGCCCCGAAACCATCCCTCATTCCCGGTCACGAAATCGTAGGCATCGTCGAGTCGTGCGGCGAGGGCGTGACGACGCCCGCCCGAGGCGAGCGCGTGGGCGTGCCGTGGCTCGGCTGGACATGCGGCGTCTGCCCGTACTGCCTGCACGGGCGCGAAAACCTGTGCGACCACCCTGCCTTCACCGGATACACGCGCGATGGCGGGTATGCGCAATACGTCGTCTGCGACGCGCGATACTGCCTGCCGATTCCGGCGCGGTACGACGATGCCCACGCGGCGCCCCTGCTCTGTGCCGGCCTGATCGGCTACCGCACGCTGCGCATGGCTGGCGATGCGCGCCGGATCGGCATCTACGGCTTTGGTGCTGCGGCCCACCTCATCACGCAGATTGCCGTGGCAGAGCAGCGCGAAGTCTTTGCCTTCACCCGGGCTGGCGACACTGCGGCTCAGCAACTTGCGCTGGACACCGGTGCCAAGTGGGCCGGTGCCAGCGACGGCCCTGCACCGGAGCCGCTCGACGCCGCGTTGATCTTCGCGCCCATCGGCGCGCTCGTGCCGCAGGCGCTGCAGGCCGTGGTCAAGGGCGGCTCGGTGGTCTGCGGTGGCATTCACATGAGCGACATCCCCGCGTTTCCGTACCGGTTGCTATGGGAAGAACGCAAGCTGGTCTCGGTGGCAAACCTGACGCGGGCGGATGGGCTCGCGCTCATGCGCATCGCAGCGGAAGTCCCCTTGCGGGTTCACGTCACGCCCTATCGGCTGCAAGACGCCAACACCGCCTTGGAAGACCTCCGCGCCGGGCGGGTGGCCGGCGCAGCCGTCCTGCAGGTGTCTTCGGAAAACATTTGACACGTATCAACAGCCCAGGCGCCACGCTGTCTACGCTGAATTACACGCGGTGCCCTACTGCGCAACGCCTTGGAGACCACCATGTATCAGCGAATCCTGCTCGCCATCGACGGCAGCCACGCGTCCTATCTCGCGCTGCACCAGGCTATTGTGGTCAGCAAGGCGACGGGCGCGGAAGTCGAGGCCCTATTCGTTGCCGATAGCAGCGACATCACCTTCGACATGGTTGGAGTTGACTCGATTGCCTACGCCAACCAGGTGGTCGGCTACGGCCGTGACACGCTTGCCGAGGTATCGAAGAAGCTGGACGCGGCTGGCGTCAAGCATTCGACCAAATTGCTCGAAAACTCCATTGCGCCGGGGCAAATTTCCGCAACGATTGTCGGGGAAGCCAACGAGACCGGAGCCGACCTGATCGTGCTCGGCACGCATGGCCGGCGTGGACTCAAGCATCTGGTGCTCGGCAGCGTGGCCGAGGGCGTGGTGCGCAAGACCAACAAGCCGGTACTGATGGTGCGTAGCGAGGTCGACGAGTAAGAGGCAGCGAGCAGCGCGGCCTACCGATCCTCTCCTGCGAGAGGGGCACACCCTGACGCCGCCCGCCTGGAAACCCCGGACGGGCGGCGAAGTCTTTCTGGAAACCGGGCCTGTCGCGCGGCAGCTAGTGCATTCAAGCGCACTCAATTCTCTGCCCCCCTCCCCGTCCGGACCGGCCCTCCGCCCGCCGGACCAAGCCGCGACAGTGCAAAACGCAGCCGCGCCGGAACGCGAGCCAATGGTGATGCGTTTTGACGACAGTGTTGCCGCGCTGAACGTGCACGTCTGGGTCACGACCGAGCACTTCTGCGACATGCCGGTGGCGCTGTCCCTGCCAGTCCGCACCACCCTCGCAGATGCCCAGTGCGCTGCGCTCATGCGGGTTCGCGAGCTGAATATCGTGCAAGCCGCCGCCCAAAGAAACGAGGGCGGACGCATCTGTCAAGGCCGCAAAACCGCCCGGACCATGGCTGGATGAGGGTTGGGATTTTCTTGTGCATTCGCAAACGCATTGCATAGACTCACCTTTCAAGGCATCCCTATAGGCAATGCATCATGTGTCGCTGGCTGGCGTATTCAGGCAACCCCATTCAGATGGAGACAGTGCTGTTCCGGCCGCGGCACTCGTTGATCGACCAGAGTCTGCGCTCCCGCCTCGGCGGCGAGACGACCACCAACGGCGACGGTTTCGGCATCGGGTGGTACGGCCGCTACTCAGAAGTGCCCTTCCGATATCGTTGCCTGCACCCCGCGTGGAACGACACCAACCTGCGTGAAGCCGCTCGCGCCATCCGGTCTTCGATGTTCATTGCCCACGTGCGCGCGGCAACGGACACGCCCGCCCAAGAGACGAACTGCCATCCGTTCCGCTACGGCCGGTGGCTTTTTGCGCACAACGGGCTGATCCGCGAATATCCGTTGCTCCGCCGCGCGCTGATGATGGAAGTGGCGCCCGAGCTGTTTCGCTGGATCGAGGGTTCGACCGATTCCGAGATCATGTTTTTCCTGGCGCTCTCGTTCGGGCTGGACCGCGACCCACGCGGCGCCCTGGAACAGATGGTCGGGTTGATCGAAGACATCGGCCGCCGCCACGGCGTCGAATACCCATTGAACATGACGGTCTGTGCAACGGACGGCGTTCAGATTGTGGCCGCGCGCTATTCCAGCGAGGGCGAATCACGCTCCCTCTTTCACAGCACATCTTTCAAGCACCTGCACCAGCTCTATCCTGACAGCGCCGCAATTGAAGACGCAGGCGACGGGGCATTTCTTGTGCTGTCAGAGCCGCTTGTCGACCTGCCCGGCGCTTGGGCGGAGATCCCCGAAGAGACTGTCGTCATCGTCAAGGGCGGTGTGGTCGAACACCACCGTTTTGTGCCGCGCAAGCCCGGTCCCACGGGTTTTGACCTGCCCGCCAACCAAGCCACTTACGGACGCGAGGCAGGCTGATCGCGCTCCCGCCGGGGTGATACCAGCATCACCCCGTCCTTTTTTCCCCTCCGCTGAAACCTCCTGACAAAACGCTGTCAGGAGCCCTGCGTTACGCTCGCGTCCGCGTCATGTTTCGTAGGCGAACCGGATCTTCATAATCCGCTACAGTTTACGGCTCGAATTCTGATTGCCGGCGCGGCTGCCATCGGTTCATCCGCGCCGGCATTCCCCCTTACCTCCAAGCTCCAAGGAACGCCCTCCATGTCCTCCGGTGTCATTCGCCTGCGCGGAGCCCGTCAGCACAATCTCAAAAACCTCGATCTGGACCTGCGCACGGGCGAAATGACCGTCGTGACCGGCCCGTCGGGGTCCGGCAAATCCAGCCTCGTTTTCGACACGCTCTACGCCGAAGGCCAGCGCCGCTACGTCGAGACCTTCAGCGCCTATGCGCGCCAGTTCCTCGACCGCATGGACCGACCGCAGGTCGAGCACGTTGAAGGCGTGCCGCCCGCCATCGCCATCGACCAGACCAACCCGGTGCGCAGCTCGCGCTCGACGGTCGGCACGATGACGGAGCTGAACGATCACCTGAAGCTGCTGTTTGCCCGCGCCGCACAACTGTTCGACCGCGACACCGCGCTGCCGGTGCGGCACGACACGCCGGAAACCATCTATGACGAGCTGCTCTCGCGCACGCGGGAGGGCGATCCGCGCCTGGTGGTGACGTTTCCCGTGGAGCTGCCGGCCAATACCAGCCCGGAAGAAGTCACGCAGTGGCTGTCGGTCAGCGGCTATACACGCGTGCAGGCCGAGCGCGTGGTCGAGTCTTCCACCGGCAAACGCAAGCTGCTCGACGTGGTGGCCGACCGCTTCCGCCTGCAGGGCACCGAGCGTGTCCGCGCGCTGGAGGCCATTGAGTCGTCGCTCAAGCGTGGCGGCGGCCGCGTGAGCGTGTATGTCTTGCCGGCCGACGAGGCGTCGCAACCCGTCATCTGGCGCTTTTCCACGGGCCTGCACTGCCCGGAAAGCGACCTGCGCTACGCAGACCCGCAACCCGCCCTTTTCTCGTTCAATTCCGCTTACGGCGCGTGCGATGCCTGCCGTGGTTTCGGCCGCGTGATCGGCGTCGATCTGGGGCTGGTGATTCCCGACGAGCGCAAGACCCTGCGCGACGGCGCCATCAAGCCGATGCAGACGCCGGCGTGGAAAGAGTGCCAGGACGATCTGATGCGCTACGCGGCCGCAGCCGACATCCCGCGCGGCACGCCGTGGGCAGAGATGACCGAAGCCCAGCGCAACTGGGTCATCAATGGAGACCCGGCCTTCAAACGTGGCGGCTGGAACAAGCAGTGGTACGGCGTGCGCCGCTTCTTCGACTACCTGGAGTCGAAGGCGTACAAGATGCACATCCGCGTGCTGCTCTCCAAGTACCGCAGCTACACGACGTGCGAAACCTGCGGCGGTGCGCGCCTGAAAACCGAGTCGATGCAGTGGCGCCTGGGCACCAAGGAAAACGCCGACGCCGTGCTCGCACCCGAACACCGCTTCATGCCGCGCGGCGTAGCCTGGAGCCGCGCCCAGCTCGAAGCCCTGCCCGGCCTGACCGTGCACGACCTGATGCTGCTGCCCATTGAGCGCATCCGCCGCTTCTTTGACGAACTGACGCTGCCCTCAACGCTGCTCGACGACGCGCTCAAGCTGCTGCTCGACGAAGTTCGCACGCGCCTGGCGTATCTGTGCGATGTCGGCATCGGCTATCTGACGCTCGACCGCCAGAGCCGCACGCTCTCTGGCGGCGAAGTGCAGCGGATCAACCTGACGACGGCGCTCGGCACATCGCTCGTCAACACGCTGTTCGTGCTGGACGAACCGAGCATCGGCCTGCACCCGCGCGATCTGGACCGCATTGTCCAAGCCATGCAACGCCTGCGCGACGCGGGCAATACGCTGGTGGTGGTTGAGCACGATCCGTCCGTGATGCTGGCTGCAGACCGCCTGATCGACATGGGGCCCGGCCCCGGCGAGCGTGGCGGCAACATCGTCTTCGACGGAACGCCGGCGGCCATCCGCCAGGCCGATACGCTCACGGGCGCCTATCTGTCCGGACAGCGGCGCGTGGCCGACGCAACGGATTGGCAAGCGCGCCCCGTCAACGACGCCACGCCGCGTCTGGTGCTGGAAGGTGCGGCCGAACACAACCTGCGCGATGTCACGGTCGAGATTCCGCTGCAGCGCCTGGTGTGCGTGACCGGCGTGTCCGGCTCGGGCAAATCGACGTTGATCCAGGACGTCCTGCACCCCGGGCTGGCACGCCACTTTGGCAAGGCTACCGAATCGCCAGGCGCATTCCGCGCCCTGCGCGGCGCCGATCAGATCAGCGACGTGGTGTTCGTCGACCAATCCCCGATCGGCAAGACCGCGCGCTCGAACCCGGCCAGCTACGTGGGCGCGTTCGATGAAATCCGCAAGCTGTTCGCCAAGGCGCCGATGGCGCTGCAGCGCGGCTACACGGCCGGCACGTTCAGCTTCAACTCGGGCGACGGCCGTTGCCCGACCTGCGGCGGCTCGGGTTTCGAGCACGTCGAGATGCAGTTCCTCTCCGACATCTACCTGCGCTGCCCGGATTGCGACGGCACGCGTTATCGCGCCGAAATCCTGGAAGTGAAGATCCCGCGCGCGGGGCGCTCGCTATCGGTGGCCGATGTGCTGGAGCTGACGGTAAGCGAAGCCGCCAGCATGTTCGCTGATGACGCCGACGTGCTGCGCGTGCTGCAACCCATCGTTGACGTGGGCCTGGAGTACGTGAAGCTGGGCCAGCCGGTGCCGACGCTCTCCGGCGGCGAGGCACAACGCCTGAAGTTGGCGGGCTTCCTGGCCGAAGCGGCGCAAGCCGCCCAGGCGGCGGCTCGCAAGCGCGTCAAGCAGGATGTGCCCGCCAATGCCGGCCGCCTGTTCATGTTCGACGAACCGACCACGGGCCTGCACTTTGACGACATCGCCAAGCTGATGCGTGCCTTCGGCAAGCTGCTCGAAGCGGGGCATTCGCTGATCGTGATCGAGCACAACCTCGACGTGATCCGCGCGGCGGACTGGATCATCGATCTCGGCCCCGAGGGCGGCGACGCAGGCGGCCTGCTCGTGTGCGCCGGCACGCCCGCGCAGGTGAAGGGCTGCGCTGAATCGCACACCGGTGTGGCGCTCAAGCAGTACGAAGCCAGCATCGGCCAGCCGGAGGCAGCCGAAGGTGTGCCGTTGCAGACCGCGTTGGCTGAACGCCGCGCAAAACGCGCCGCCTTGGCCGAAGTCCAGGGCGAAAACGTGGTGCGCATCGTTCACGCACGCGAGCACAACCTGAAAGGCCTGAACGTCGATATTCCGCACGGCAAGTTCAACGTGGTGACGGGCGTGTCGGGCTCGGGCAAGTCGACACTGGCGTTCGACATCCTGTTCCACGAGGGGCAGCGCCGCTATCTGGAATCGCTCAACGCCTATGCACGCTCCATCGTGCAGCCGGCGGGGCGACCGGAAGTCGATGCGGTCTACGGCATTCCGCCCACGGTGGCCATTGAGCAGCGCTTGTCGCGTGGCGGCCGCAAGAGCACGGTGGCGACAACGTCCGAGGTGTGGCACTTCCTGCGTCTGCTGTATGTGAAGCTGGGCGTGCAGCACTGCATCCACGACGGCACGCCGGTATCAGCGCAAAGCCCGGAGGCGATCTTTGCCCAGCTCATGCGCGACCATCGCGGCCAGCACATTGGCCTGCTCGCGCCGTTGGTCGTGAACCGCAAGGGCGTCTATACCGACCTTGCCAAATGGGCCAAGGCGCGCGGCTATACACATCTGCGCGTCGATGGCGAGTTCCTGAGCGTCGACCCATGGCCACGCCTGGATCGCTTCCGCGAGCACACGCTGGAACTGCCCGTGGGCGACATCGTTGTCTCGCCGGAAAACGAAGCCGCGCTGCGTGCATTGCTGGAGCAGGCGCTGGAATACGGCAAGGGCATCATGCACGTGCTCGCGCCGCTCGATGGCCTGCAACACGCCATGCGCAACGGCGGCACGGCGCACGTCGGCAATGTGAAGGTGTTTTCGACCAAGCGCGCGTGCTCGACCTGCGGCACCAGCTACCCCGAGCTGGACCCGCGCATGTTCTCGTACAACAGCAAGCATGGCTGGTGCACGAGCTGCGTCGGTACCGGATTGGCGCTCACGCGCGAACAGCGTGCCGCGTTTGATGACACCGTGCTCGGCGGTGACGATCGCGGCCGCGAGCAGACGTTGCCGTCGGAGGAGGTCGATCCGGACGGCATGACCGACCTGCCCTGCCCGGATTGCCACGGCACGCGCCTGAATCCGACTGCGCGCGCTGTCACCTTTGCCGCCAAACCCATCGTCGACATTGCGCAGTGGACGGTCAGCCAGACCCGCCGCTGGGTCGAGGGCCTGGACCTGACAGGCCGCGATGCCGACATCGCCCGCGACGTGGTGGCCGAGATTCACAGCCGCCTGTCGTTCCTGGAAGAGGTCGGCCTGGGCTACCTGAGCCTGGACCGCGCCGCGCCGAGCCTGTCGGGCGGTGAAGCGCAGCGTATCCGCCTGGCTGCGCAACTCGGCAGCAACCTGCAAGGCGTCTGCTACGTGCTGGATGAGCCGACCATCGGCCTGCACCCGCGCGACAACCGGATCCTGCTCGACGCGCTGCGCAAGCTGGGCGACAAGGGCAACACGCTGGTGGTGGTTGAGCACGATGAAGACACCATCCGCCGGGCCGATCACATCATCGACATTGGCCCGGGCGCCGGCAAGCGCGGCGGCACGCTGGTTGCACAAGGCGGCGTGGCGGACCTGGCAGCCCAGCCGGATTCGCTCACCGGCCGGTTCCTGTCGCAGCCGATCGAGCATCCGCTGCAGCCGCGCCGTCAGGTGGTCGCACCGCGTGCTGGCGTGCAGGCGGTGCCCGAGCAATGGCTGACGGTGCATGGCGCCAAGCTGCACAACCTGCGCAACGTGACGGCGACGATGCCGCTGTCACGCCTGGTGGCCATTACAGGCGTATCGGGCTCCGGCAAATCGACGCTGGCTCGCGATGTTTTGATGACGAACCTGCTCGATGCGGTCGGCCGTTCGGTGCTGTCTTCGCCGGCCACGCGCCGCGCGCGCAAGGCCGCACAGGCCGAGACGCCTGAGGCGAAGATGCCGCGCAAGCTCGACGTGAAACACGACTGGCACGGCTGCGACAGCGTCACCGGCTGGGAAACCATCGACCGCGTGCTCGAAGTCGACCAGACCCCGATCGGCAAGACGCCGCGCTCCTGCCCGGCCACCTACATCGGCGTGTGGGACACCATCCGCAAGCTCTTTGCCGATACGCTGGAGGCCCGTGCGCGCGGCTATACCGCCTCGCGCTTCTCGTTCAACACCGGCGACGGCCGTTGCCCCGCCTGCGAAGGCCAGGGCGTACGCACCATCGCCATGAGCTTCCTGCCCGACGTGAAGGTCGGCTGCGACGTCTGCCACGGCCAACGCTTCAACGCCGAGACGCTTGCCGTCACCTGGCGCGGCAAGAACATCGGCGATGTGCTCACCATGGAAATCGACGAAGCGGTCGAGTTCTTTGGCGCGATGAACAGCATCGCCCATCCGCTGCAACTGATGAAGGACGTCGGCCTCGGCTACCTGACGCTCGGCCAGCCTTCGCCCACGCTGTCCGGCGGCGAGGCGCAGCGCATCAAGCTCGTCACCGAGTTGTCCAAGGTGCGCGATGACCTGACCCGCCGTGGCCAGAAGGCACCCCACACGCTGTACGTGCTGGACGAGCCGACCGTGGGCCTGCACATGGCCGACGTGGCCAAGCTGATCCGGGTGCTGCATCGCCTTGCAGATGGCGGCCACAGCGTGATCGTGATCGAGCACGACCTCGACGTGATTGCCGAAGCGGACTGGATCCTCGATCTCGGCCCCGAAGGCGGCGATGAGGGCGGCACGATCGTGGCGGCGTGCGGGCCGGAGGCGTTGACGCGCGTAGCGGCCAGCCATACCGGCGCGGCTTTGGTGCCGGTGCTGGCGCGCGGCAAGCAGGTCGACCCAAGCAAGGAAGGCGAAACGGTCTAGCGTGGCGCGCGACGGTCTCCGGGCAGATGGAGACCGTCAGCGCGGTGCACCGCTCGGTGTGGCGCGGGCAATTCTTTCGCTTTCCTGAGCAAACCGGCAAAAAAGCCTGCCCGAGCAGGGTTTGCCCTAAAGAACCGGGCTGCGCTGCCGTCACATTGTGGAGATTGTGAAGAAAGCGTTTGCGCGCGTCCGACCATGGCCACTTCGTCCACAAGCAACAACTACATTCCGCCGATCTCGGTTCCGGGCATCGGTACGAACATCGACGTCAACAGCCTTGTCACGAAGCTGATCCAGGCGGAAAGCAAGGGCATGACGCTGCGGCAGACGCAGCAGAAGGCTTTTCAGACGCAGTTGTCGGCGGTCGGCTCGCTCAAAAGCGCGTTGGCGACCTTCCAGACAGCGATGGCGGCCCTGAACAACCCGGACACGTTCACCGGCAACAAGGCCAGCGGGCACGACACGTCAATCCTCACGGCTTCGCTGTCCAACACGGCGCCCGCCGGCACGTATCAAGTCAACGTGACGCAGCTTGCGCAGGCGCAGGTGCTGTCGGCCAACGGGCAGGCATCCAGCAAGACGCCCATTGGCGGCGGCACGCCCACCACCCTCACGTTTTCATTCGGTAACGTCTCGGGCGGCAGCTTTGCCAACGGCAAATACACCGGCGCCACGTTCACGCAAAACGGCAACCAGGCCGGCGGCTCGATCACCATCGACCCGTCGAACAACACGCTCGCGGGCATCCGCGACGCCATCAACAGCGCCAACGTGGGCGTCTCGGCCAGCATCGTCAACGACGGCAGCAATTCGCCCTATCGGCTGGTGCTGACGTCCACCGCAGGCGGCGCCAATTCGGAGATGAAGATTTCCGTCTCCGGCGACCCTGCTCTGCAATCGCTGCTGAGCCACGACCCGGCCGGCACGCAGAACATGACCGAGGTCGCCACGGGCCGCAACGCCATGGCCACCGTCAACGGCATCAGCGTGCAGAGCGCCACCAACACGCTGACGGACGTGGTGGACGGAACGTCGTTCACGCTGGCCAAGACGGGCAGCACGACCGTCACGGTCGGCAGCGACGCCGGCCAGGCCAGCCAGTCGGTGCTCAACTTCGTCAAGGCGTACAACGCGCTGCGCATCCAGCTCAACGCGCTGACCAAGTTCGACACGGCCAACGCCGCCAACAACGGCGCGCTGGCTGGCGACGTCAGCACCAAGATGATGATCAACCAGCTGACCGACGTGCTGGGCCAGGGCATCGGCAACGGCGCGTTCCAGTCGCTCGGCAGTATTGGCGTGACGATGGACAAGGAAGGCACGCTGTCGATTGACGACCCCAAGCTGACCGCCGCGCTGAAGAAATCGCCCGGCCAGGTGGCGGCGCTGTTTGCCGGCACGGGCACGGCAACGGATTCGCTGCTGAAGGTCTCGTCGTTTTCAACGACCACGCAGGCCGGCAGCTATGCCATCAACGTCACGCAACTGGCCACGCAGGGCGCATTGAAAGGCTCGGCGGCCGCCAACACGACCATCCAGAGCGGCGTGAACGACAGCCTGTCGGTCACGCTCAGCGGCATTACGACCAACATCAAGGTGCCGGCGGGCAGCTACACCCCGTCGAGCCTGGCCGCGCAGATCCAGAGTCAGATCAACGCATCGCCTGACCTGCAGAGAGCGAAGGTGGAAATCGCCATCGGCGCCGATGCCAACGGCGTGCTGACGTTGACCGACAAGCAATACGGATCGGTATCCACGGTGTCTGTGTCGGGCAATGGCGCAGCGTCGCTGCTCGGCGGCAGCCCGACGGCCACCGGCGGGCGCGATGTGCAAGGCACCATCAACGGCGCTGCCGCCACGGGTTCGGGCCAGAACCTGTACGGCGCCAGCGGCTCCGCAGTAGATGGCCTGACGGTGCAAGTCACGGGCGGTGCGTTGGGCGACCGCGGCACCGTCACCGTGCAGCGCGGCTACGCGGCGCAACTGCACACCGTGTCGGGCAACTTGTTGTCGAGCAACGGCATGGTGCAGAACGCCACCGACGCCATCAACAGCTCCATCACCTCGATCGGCAACCAGATCGACCGGATGCAGAAGCAGCTCGATGCCAAGCAGGCGCTGTATTACGCGCAGTTCAATGCGCTGTCGAAGGTGGTGGCCAGCATGACGAACACAAGCAACTACCTGACGACGCAGTTGGCGCTATTGCAGAAGCAGCGGACGGCGGGCTGATCGCGCTGACCGCACCTTGAGTGCGCATCCGCCGCAGCCATTTGCATGGTTACTGCTGCGGCTTTCCCCACAACGGATTCTTGTTGTCCGAACCCAGCACCTGGGCGAGTACTTCCGCATCGCCGTCACGTGCTGACGGAGCGCTCTTACGCGCGCGGGCGACCTTGGCTCGCTTACCGTGCTTCTTGGCGTGCACGGTTTTCTTGATTCCGCTTTGCGGGGCATTGCCCGGGGCCGGCACGGTGGAGGTGTGCTGGGCGCAGATGCCTGCGCTCATCCAGGCGGTGGTTAGGAGGGCTGCGGCGAGTTTGTATTGCAGGTTCATGTGAGAGAGTTGACTGACTTAGGAAGTGGAAATGCGAGCGCATGAGGCATACCGTGTCACCGCGCGCGAGTGACCTGCAAGCATCCGCGCCCGACCATCATTTCGCGCCAGTCTTCGCGGGCGGCGAGATGGGCTGATCACCGGATGTCTCGTCCGGGTTGTGGTAGCTGGTGTCAATGCTGTAGCCCTGAGCCTTCAGCTTTTGCTCGGAGCTGGCACGCTCGGCACGCATCTGGCGTTGCAGGCCGGGAAAGAGGTCGCGCCAGTGTGGGCGGTCCTGCTCATTGAACGCATTGCGCCAGAAGTTGGCGTAGCCCTCTAGCTTGATCTTGACGAAGTACGCGCCCGGCTCATCCACCTTCATGCGCGTCGAGTCTCTGGACATCTGTATGTCCATATAAACCCCGTTGAGATAAAAGCGCCACGAGGTCATGTCGGGCAGTTTCATCCAGTCTTCCAGGCCCGGCACATAGCCCGGGTCCAGTGAATCCACCCCTTGGTCTTTCACGAGCCGATAGCGGAAGGCTTCAGCACCTGCCAACCGCGGATTCTCCGGGTATATCCACCGCTTCCAGCCAGCCTGCTGGATACGCTTGAGCATTTCGTAGAACTGCAGGCGCGCCTGGTCGTGCGTAACGTTGTTTCGCGGCGGAATGCCCAGGCTGATGCTGTAGTCATAGATGCCTTCTTCAGCGTGGGCCTTGTCGAACGAACCCGACACACCCAAGGCGGTGTCCAGGCGCACCTCGCTCTTTTGGTTCTTGATGACGACCGTACCTTGCGAGCTGTCGGGCCAATCCACCGCATAGAAGGTCACGCCGTAGGCCTGCTCATTCTTGTTGTCAACATCCACGGCCTTGCCATAGCGGCCAATGAGCGCCTGCGGCGACTCGCCTATCTCAATCTCAATACTTTGCGGCATCACTATTTTGCTGGATGACTTGCTGGTGGAGGAAGGCTGGCACCCCATGAGCAGGAGCGCGGCCAGCGTTGCGAGAAGGCACGAAACCGTGCGGCGTGTTCGAACCATCATCGTGCAGGGGCTGTTTCGTCGGGATAGCGCACGCTGTCGGGCGTGCCAACCCAGCCGGCCATGGTCGAGAGTTGCGCTTCCATTCCGCGCGGGTCCTTAATCATCAGGCCGTGGAACTTGTCTGCAACCAGGCCAATCCACTTCATGCGGCTATCGTAGTTTTCCAGTTTCGTGTTCTCTGGAGCGACGTCCTCAAACGCCGGCAAGTCGGTATCGCACGCTGCCACGAAAGCCACTTTGAGCTTGGGCGCCATCCAACTGGTGGCGATGCCTACCGCATGACCCCACGTCCATTTACCGACATCGGCGCCGCCTCGCTGTACTTTTACCCACCAAGCGAAATCCGAATCCTTGTAGATCAGCGGCTGCAAGATGTTCCCTTGTTCATGGCGGGCCAGCGCCATGAGATTCTTGAACTGGAAATCTCGCCGCTTCACGTCGCTCGTGGCTCCGTCAAACTCTTTGACTTTATCGAACGCCTCTTTGACCTCTGGCGTCCACCGCAGGTTCTTGATCTTAGGCAGCGCCTCGCCAGCCCACGGCATCTTGTGCAACTGCTCCTTGACCTTGTCCACGTAGGTGTCCACGTCGCGCTTTTGCAAGCAGGTGTCGAACGAGTCGGCATCGAAGTTGTGATACCAGTGCCATGCAGCAATATCGTTGAACAGCCAGAAGTTACCCTTGCCTAACCCCGTACGCACGGTATCGCCCACCGCCCGGGTCGACAACTGCAGGGTCTCCAACGAGCATGCCACTGTTTTGCTGGCAAAGGCACCGAGCGCCATCCAGTAGTAGCGTCCCTTTTTTCTTGGGTCTCCATGCTCCTCCTGCTCAAGGTAGAGGCGTGCATAGGTGGCGGCGATACGCCGAGCCCGGGCCGGAAAAAAGTTGATAAGGCGGTTGCTTTTCTCGCCCTTGCGGTTAGACAGCCGCAGATAGCAAAACTGTTGTGCCAGCGACCACATCGTCGGGCATTGACAGTTCACATCGACGCAGCTGTCTGGTCGATCGTTGGTGATAGCGGTGACGGTTGTTTCATCGCTCATGGCTCGCGCTTGATGTCCTTGTAGCTTATGTCGTGCTGACGTCTTGTTCGGGGCCGCCAGTGTGAGCATGCTCATCCACCTCGGTCTCGTGCCACAACAGCGAGAAACGTAGCTGCTGCGGAGCCTCCGTACCGATGCGGGGGGTGCCGCCCGTATTGGATTGCGTCTTGGATTCGTGCCCGTCGCCCTGCGCAGCTGTGATCTGGTATGGCGTAGGCCGCATCGGTTTGCCGTTCGGGGTCAGCAGACGGAAGGTTTCATCATAGAGCCCGAACGATGTCGTCGGGAACCCTGCAGCGGTAACGGTTTTGCTCACCGGCCCCTGAAACTGTCGCTGCGCCGCCTTATACGTAATCGGCCCCGCACACTCCACGGTGATGTTCCCACCTTCGAGCGTGATCGACGCCCCGCCGGCAGTGGCGATGCGAATGCGCTTGGCGGCCGCAAAATCCACATTCATATTGGCCGACACCAGCTTCAGGTCCTGCTTGGCCATCAGCTTGAGCACGTCGTGCTGGGCTTGCACGTCGATGTTGTCTTGCCCGGCCGTCAGTTGCAGGCCGATGTTGTTGTCGCCCGCCTTTGACAAACCGGCAGCCACGCCGATCGCGTGGCCGGCGTGCATGCGTGCCTGCTTGCCGACGGCGAGGTTGGTGTCTTGGCCGCTGCCCAGCGCGATGCTTTCGCCGTTGGCGAGCTGCAGGTCTTGCCCGGCCACCATGACGAGGCCCGCTCGGCCTGCAAGATGCGCGATGGCTTCGCCCTGATGCGGCACCTTGCCTTGCGTGGCCGTGTTGCCTGCGCTGGCGTCTTGCTTGGCAGCGTCGAGCGCCTTGCCGTCGACCATGCCGGCCACCGCCTTGGCTTGCTTGACAAGCGGGGCATCGTCGTTCTTGGCGGTGTCGAGTGCGGCAGTCTGGTGCGTGACCGCGCCTTGGCCCAACGATGACGTCAATTCCTTGGCTTGCTTGATCAGCGCAATGCCTGCCACGTTGTCGCCGGTGGGCACGGCTTTGCCGTTACTGGCATCGCGGTAGGTGGTCAGCAGGAGGCCGGCCTGACCGCGCACGGCGGCGTGGCCATCGGTGCGCAACTCGAATCCCTGGCCACGGAAGCTGCCGCGCCGGTTGTCTTGTTGATGGACGAGATGGCCGAGGTTGAGTTGGCTGAATTGCTGCGTGGTAGCGAGCTGCGTACGCAACTGGCCGTCGCTGTCGTCAAAGACGAGGTGGTTGTAGCCGCTGCCGCCGTGTTCCGCGCTCTTGAAGCCGGTGTGGGCGGCGGCGTTGCGGTGGCCTTCGGCCTCCGTGCCCATGCCGTGCCACGCCGGGCTGTGGCCGCCGGCCACGTTTCCTTGTGCGCTTGCGGCGCTGTCGCTGCCTTGCTTGTAAAGGGCTGTGCTGTCGCTTTGGTCAGATGCACCCTGCCCGCCCGGCGTGGGTGCAATGCCGGCCTCGCCCTGGCCGTTGTACAACGAGCCGATCACGACGGGCTGGTCGATGTCGTCTTCGCTGAACTTGACGAGCACTTCCTGCCCGATGCGCGGCAGCCATTGCCAGCCCATGCCGGAACCTGCTTGCCGCTGCGCAACGCGCACCCAGCGGGTGCTGCGGTCATCCGCACGCTCGCCTTGTTGCCAAGGGAAGCGCACGCGGATTTCACCTGCGGGGGTGGCGTGGTGTTCGCCCTCTCCGCCTGCCTGCGTCTGGCCGTCCGGGCCGACCACGATGGCGCTGTGCACGCCTTGCGCGGTGGGTGCCGCGTAGAGGCGGCCGCAATCGGGTTCTGTCACAGCGGGGCGCCAGGGCCGACGAGCGTCGCTTGCGCGGAACATTCCGGCGTAGCCATGCGTGCGTGCCGCCTTCATCAGATCGCCAGTTGGGGCGTTGCGCTCGACGGGGCCTTCTGCTTCCTGAAAACCGAAGACGCCAGGGCCAGACTCCGGCGCGCTGGGCGGCGTATCGAATTCCAGCGCGGCGTCGAGCCCGCCCAAACGCTGGCTGAGCGCGTTGTGCGTATCGACGGTCAGGTTGTTGATGCCGCAGTGCTCGACCAGATCCATCAACAGCGGATAGGCGCCTTCCACGTCTTGCGGCAGGTGCGGGCAATCCACCACCTGCAGGCGCGTGCCGCTGCGCAGCGTGCGCACCGTGCCACGCCCCGAGAACAGCAGCGCGCGCGCCTCCAGGCTTTCCATGACCTGTTCGGCAATGCGCTGGGCGTTGGCGGAATCGGGTGCGAGCGACGGGCTGATCGACAGATACGCATCCGGGCTGCCCGCGCTGGTGGCGAAGCGCGCGGGTGCATGGGCACGGGCGTTCTGCTTGCCTTCCGGGTCCCACGCGGCCACCGCCACGCCACTTACGGTGGTGCGGCTATGGCAAGCGAGTTGCTGGATCGCGTCGCGCTCTTCCAGGCTGTGCGCGCGGTGGAAGCGGATACCGTCCGCCGCTGCCGATTCCGCGTCTTCCTGCAGTTGTGTGCTGTCGGCGAAGATCACGAGCGTGTGGCCGCCGTGCGCCTGATCGTCTTCCACCGTGGTGAAACCGAGCCCCGCTTCGGCCAGCAGGCGCGTGACGAAGTGATAGTCGGTCTCGCGAAACTGGGCGATGTGCGTGCGTGTACCGAAGTCGGCCATGCGTGCTTCGGCACCGGCCGCATAGCGCCACGAGGCATATGGCTCGTACGGCGACAACATCTGTTCAATGATGTCCGGCAGCGGCCGGTTCTGGAACACCTGGCTGTGGCGCTGCTGCGTGGTCAACCAGAACCAGGGCACCACGGTCAGGCGATAGCGCGTAAGGCTGCCATCCGCGCCAAGTTTCTCGGCCAAGCGGATCAGGCCTGTGCGCTTGGTCTGCGTTCCGTCGGCCAGCGTCGTGACCAACGTGACGCGCTGTCCCAGCAACGATTTGAGCGCGATGCGCGCATTGGCGCTGACGGCCACCACGCGCCATTCAAACAGCTCGGACAGCGCCTCCCGACCGAGCCAGGCTTCCACCGCAAGGTCCGCAAGCGGCCCATCGCCTTCCAGCGTATACAGGCGGCGTGTTGGTGCGAAGAGGTTCTGAAGAAGGGTCGTGGCGTCCATTCGCTGTCCGATGCTGCAACGCGTGGCGTATCACGGGGCGATTTCGTGAAACCAGCGCGGGCATTTACGAGGCAGCGCAATGTCGAGCATTGCAACCGCCTCCGCTCAATTGCCTGGTTGTAAAAATAACCAACCAGGCAGTCGGGCGGCTATTGCCCTTTGTAAGTGGTTGGATTGGCTGCCTTATTGGCAGCATTCTGCGGCGCAAGCAATGCCGCCAGCAGATCGGCGTCAGGATCATCGGGGGCCAATCCGCCTTTTCGATTCTTGGCGGCTTTGGAGGTTGATTGCGCCCTGGGCTTTGTTGGCTGCTGCAGCGCCTTAAATGGCGTATTGGTCGATTTGGCCACCAGCTTGGCGGTTGCCGTCTTGCCTTCGTCGGTATTCGCCGGGGTGCTTGAAGACTTTGCCGCCAGGGTGTGCGTGGCCGGCGTCTCGTCATGCGCTTCCTTGGCGGGCACGCTTGCAACCGACGCCTTGTCGCTCTTCTCGGTTGCGCCGTCTTCGCCCGCCGGAACGTTGACGATGGTGGCGGCCTGCACTTCCGCCACGGGCTCGCTTGCAGAAGCGACAGGCGCCGCAGCGGCCGTGCGAGCGGTTTCCGCGGCCGCCGCTTGCGTGGCTGCAGGTGGTTGAGCAGCCGCTGGCGCGGCTTGTTCAGCCACCTGGGCGGGGGCAGGTTCGCCGCTCGGGTTCAGCACGATCCATGCGCCGATACCGGCGGCGAGCACGACGACCGCCGCGGCAACGCCATAGCGCTGCCCCGACTTTTTCGGTGCCTTGCCGCTGGCCGCGACGCGGCCTTCCAGGCTCGCCAGAATGCGCGTATGCCCGGCCTCATCGGTCTCGGATTCAGAATTGAAGAGCGTTGGGGGCCCTTCTTGTTTCAAATCGCCGTTATTACTCATCACGGGTCCAGAATTGAAATAGAATGCGCGGCGAACGTATGGATTACAAACAAGCGCCGATTCCGGTGGTGGCTGCTGATTCTAAGTCTGGCCTTGCTGAAAGACAAATGATTGACGTAGGTTGCAGTATTTTCTTTATCGTTTCTTAATATTTCTGCGTGGCGAGCGCTTGATTATTACCGTTTATTAATAATTTAGACCTCTAAATACAGATATAAATCTGAATGAATTGACGTAGGCGCCCACGCTCCGCAGGTTGGTATGGTTTTTGTCGCTCTTGTTCTCTACTTCGTTGCCATGGTGGTAGTGGCTGCCGTGCTACTGCTGCCGTCGGTACGGCAGCGCTGCGCGGCGTTGCTGCGTGCGCAGTGGCGGCGCGTGAGCACGGGGGCTGCGGTAGTGGGTGCGCGCTCGGCAGGGTCGTTGCGCGAGTCGGTGGACAACGCGACGTCGGGGGTGTCGGCGTTCAAGCAGTTCGTGGTACGGCGGCGGACGTTGCTGCTCGGTGCGCTGGGTGTGTTGTCGGTGCCGCCCATGCTGGCGCTGGCGCTGCGCGAGCAGCAGTCGTTCGAGTTCGATGACGACCAGGTGCGCGAGCCGGATCCGCACATCTCGGCGTTGCTCAATGGCGAACGGCTGATCCCGCCGCCGCCCTTGCCGCCCGAGGTATTCACCACGCGTGAAGTGGAGCAGGTCCGGCCGGCCATCCGCGATGCGAGCCGCGACTGGAATCTGCTCGATGCGGACTTCCGCCAGCGTTTGCTGCTCGTCTACAAGATCATGCGCGACGAACACGGTTACGAAATGGCGCTGCTCGAAGGCTACCGAAGCCCCGAGCGGCAAGTGAAGCTGGCGGCGATGGGCAGCAACGTCACGCAGGCCACGGCGTTCCAGAGCTATCACCAGTACGGTCTGGCGGCGGACAACGCGTTCTTCCGCGACGGCAAGCTGGTCATCAGCGAGAAAGACCCGTGGGCGATGCGCGGCTACGAGCTGTACGGCCAGACGGCGGAATCGGTCGGCCTCGTGTGGGGCGGCCGCTGGAAGATGATGGACCTGGGCCACGTGGAGCTGCGCCGCAAGGGCGTGCTCGGCAAACAGCCCGCACCAAGACAATAACGATAGGACACATGGAGAGCATGCAATGACACGGCCCTTCATCCTGCTGGGTGACAAGACGGACCACGGCGGCGTGGTGATCACCGCATCGGGCAACACAAGCACCGGCGGCAAGGGCATCGCCTGCGTGGGCGACAAGGTGACGTGCCCGCGGAACGGCCACGGCGGCACGACCGTCATCGTGACGGGCGACCCCAACGTCATCATCGACGGCAAGCAGGCGGCGCGCCATGGCGACAAGACCGCGTGCGGCGCCACGCTCCTGTCCAGCCAGGGCAACACCGGCAGCATCTGAACGCGCACGACATGGTTGCAAGACTCTTTCGGTCCGGGCTGACGCTGCTCGCTGTCTTCGTGGTGGTGTGGATTGCCGTCATTGTGTGGTGGCAGTCCGCCAACCGCATGCCGACCACCGCCGACATCCTCACCTACCTGCTGTTGCTGCCGGTGGGCATGATCGTCGGCTATTGGGTCATCAAGCGCGCGCTGGATGGCATTCGCTCCAATGTGGTCGCGGGCCGCGAGCTGGCAGCCGCCACACCGTCCGCAACAGGCGCTGATGCAAAGGCCGCCGACCCGCAAGATGCCACGCGCCAATGGCGCGCCGTGCTGCTGGCCAGTGCCCTGCGCGCGCCTGCGGGCAGTGATGCGGCATCGGTGGTGGACGCAGTGCAAGCCAACACGCAACCGGGCCTGACCGATGTCCAAGGCTTTGGTCAGCCGATCTTTGCTGCGCAAGTGGAAGGCGTCGACATCGAAGACCTGCGCGCCGAGCTAGCCGAGCACCATCCTGACGTCGACTGGCTGGACGAACGCCTGCGCGCCCTTTTGCTTGCAGGCCAGGTGGCCGAAGAGCTGGCCGCACGTGCCGTTGCGCAGATTCCGGAAACGACCGCCCCGGAAACCACGCGACTGATCATCACCGCCCTGCTCCCGCGCGACTGGACACCGCAGCATCAAGCCGCCGCCGATGGCTGGCTGCGCCAACGCATCGCGTTGATCTGGCCGGCAGACCGGTTGACGCTTGAGCCCATCGCCGCCAAGGGCGATGCCGACGCGCTGCTGCTGCTCGATCGCGCCACCCAAGGCGTGAACCGCGCCAACGATGAGCGCGTGCTGCGCATGGTGGTGGTGGCGGATTCACTCGTCGGCCCCAGCGCCGTCGAACAACTGATGCAGCAAGAGCAATTGTTCGAAGCCAATCGCCAACACGGCCGCGTGCCGGGCGAAGCCGCTGCGGGCGTGCTGCTGTGCGGGCCGGCCATGGCGCAAAGCCTGCTGCCGCCTGCGCTGGAAGGCGACGCCGCTGCAACGGAGTCGTTCACGATCACGCGCGCTGGTGTGGCGCGGCTTGAATCGCCGACGCCGGATCGCGGCCAGCCGCAACTGCAGGCGCTGGGTGATGCAGTTGGCCACGTGCTCGATACCTTGGCCGCCACACCGGTCAAGGCCAAGCAGGACACAGCGCCCGCTGAGAAAGCAGATACCGCCGAGGGCGATTCGGCTGCCGACCCCATCACCATTGCCGGCGTTGTCTCAGACACCGGCATGCACCCTGTGCGCACCGTCGAGGTGGCACGCGTGTTTTCCGAACGTTTTCCTGCGCTGGACCTGGCTGCGGATCTGCTGCCGGTTGGCACGCCGTGCGGCTATGTGGGCGCTGCGGGCCCGCTGCTCTCGGTGGTGGTGGCACACCAGTTGAGCCAGCAGACCGGCAAGCCGGTACTGGCCATTACCGCCAACGACATCCAGCAGCGCGGCGCCATCGCGGTGGTGCCCAGCCTGACGTGACCTTGTTCCTGATTTCGATTCCGATTCTGTCTGTTCCCGAGCCGAAGGCAACATGCAACGCTTCCTGAACTTCCTGACCAACTCACGCACGCTGTCCATTCTTGGCGTGATCGTGCTGACCATCTTCCTGCTCCTGATGGCGCAGACCTTTGAGGTTGGCCTGGTCTGGGTCGGCGTCGCGCTAGGCGTGCTGCTCGTGCTGTGGCTGCTGACGTATCTGTGGAAGCGCTGGCGTGCGCGTCAGGCCAGCAACAAGCTGGAGGGCGTGCTTGAACAAGCCGCCACCGACAAGGCGGCCACGCCAGACAAGCGTGAAGAAGTGGAAGCCCTGCGCGTGCGCCTGGCAGAAGCCGTCAAGACCATCAAGCGCTCCAAGCTCGGACAGATGTCCGGCAGCGCAGCGCTGTACGAGCTGCCCTGGTACATCGTGATCGGCAACCCGGCGGCGGGCAAGAGTACGGCCGTGCTCAACTCCGGCCTGCAGTTTCCGTTTGCCGACAAGGGCGGCGCTGTCATCCAGGGCATCGGCGGCACGCGTAACTGCGACTGGTTCTTCACCACCGAAGGCATCCTGCTCGACACGGCCGGCCGTTACTCGGTGCACGAAGAAGACCGCCGCGAATGGCTCGGCTTCCTGGACCTGCTCAAGCGCTATCGCCCCAAGGCGCCCATCAACGGCATCGTCGTAACGGTGAGCGTGTCGGAACTCACGCAAAACCGCCCCGAATTCGCCATCAACCTGGCCAAGAACCTGCGCCAGCGCGTGCAGGAACTGACCGAACGGCTGGAAGTGTTTGCCCCGGTGTACGTCATGTTCACCAAGGCCGACCTGATCACCGGCTTTACCGAATTCTTCGGCGACAGCGAGAAGCAGGAGCGCGACCGCGTATGGGGCGCCACCCTGCCCTTCGAGCCGGACTCGAAGCCGGACGTGGCGGCCGTGTTCGACCAGCGCTTTGATGAGCTGTGCGACGGGCTGAAGGAGATCAGCGTGGCGCAGATCGCGCTGCACCGGAACAACAAGCTCTCGCCGGGGCTGCTGAGCTTCCCGCTGGAGTTCGCATCGATCAAGCCGACGCTGCGTGCGTTCCTGATGACGCTGTTCGATGAGAATCCGTTCCAGTACAAGCCGGTATTCCGCGGCTTCTACTTCACCAGCGCGCTGCAGGAAGGTGCCACCAACAGCGTATCGGCCGAGCGCATTGCGCGCCGCTTTGGCCTGTCCACCGATGGCGCCGCGCGCACCCGCGAAGTGTTCTCCAAGAACGGCTTCTTCCTGCGCGACCTGTTCTCGAAGGTGATCTTTGCCGACAGGCAGACGGTGCGGCAGTTTGCCAGCCCCGCTAAGACGCGACTGCGCATCGCCACGTTCTTTGCGCTCGTGCTGGCACTGGGCGTGATGCTGGGCGGCTGGACGTGGTCGTACATGGGCAACCGCACGCTCACTGCCAACGTGCAGGCCGACCTCGACAAGATCGTCAAGATGCAGCAGAACCGGGGGGACCTGCAGGCCCGCCTGGAGGCACTCGACATCCTGCAAGACCGTATCGAACAGCTTGACCGGTATCGCACCGACCATCCGCTCGCGCTGTCGCTCGGCCTGTACCAGGGCGACACGCTCCAGCACAAACTGCTGGACGAGTACTACAACGGCCTGCGCCAGGTCATGCTGAAGCCAGTGGGCGGCGCAATCGAAACCTTCCTGGCAGAAGTCAACGCGCATCCGGACCAGTTGGCCCCGATGGTGCGGCCGCCGGAAACCGGTGCAGTGATGACCACGTCCGTGACGACGGCCACCGCCACCCTGGGTGGCGCATCGGGTGTGTCGGGCGCATCGGGTACGGTCGCCAGTGCGCCTGCCGCACCGAATCAAGCCACGGCTTCGACCGGCGCCAAGCGCTACACCGACGCCTCCCCCACCAACGTGGAAGACGGCTACAACGCGCTCAAAACGTACCTGATGCTATCGGACAAGCGCCACGTGGAAGTCGCACACTTGACCGATCAGATCACGCGCTTCTGGCGCGGTTGGCTGGAAGACAACCGGGGCAACATGCCGCGCGAGCAGATGATTCGCTCGGCGGAGCGCAACCTGTCGTTCTTCCTCGCCCGCGTAAACGACGACAACTGGCCGCTGCTGGAAGGCAACCTCTCGCTGGTCGACCAGACGCGTGAGAACCTGCGCCGCGTGGTGCGTGGCATGCCCGCACGCGAACGCGCCTATGCCGAGATCAAGGCACGCGCCTCCACGCGCTACGCTCCGATGACGGTCGCACGCATTGTTGGCGATACCGGCGCTGGCCTGGTGGCCGGCAGCTACGCCGTGCCCGGCACGTTCACCAAGGAAGCGTGGTTCGGCTACGTGCAACCCGCCATCAAGGAAGCCGCCAACAAGGAGCTGCAGACCAAGGACTGGGTGCTGAACGTTGCCGCGCGCGACGACCTCACGCTGGAAGGCAGCCCCGAGCAGATCCAAAAGGCGCTGGTCACGATGTACAAGACCGAATACGCGCGCGAATGGCAACGCTTCATGCAAGGCGTGGCGATCCAGGACTTCACCAGCTTCGATCAGGCCGTCACCGGCATGAACCTGCTGGGCGATCCGACCAACTCGCCGATCCGCAAGGTGCTCGACACCGCATACGAGCAGACGTCGTGGGACAACCCATCGATGTTCAATGCCGGTCTGAAGCAAGCCAAGACCGGCGTGCTGGGTTGGTTCAAGCAGCTGTTCGCGCGCCAGACGCCGTCGCAGGTGAACGTCAACGTGGACGTGGGCGGCAATGCTGAAGCCGGCGCCATTCCGATGGGCCCGGTGGGCAAGGAGTTCTCTGGGCTCGCGCGCGTGGTTGTCATGCGCGACGACAAATCGCTGCTGCGCGGCTACATGGATTCGCTCTCCAAGGTGCGCACGCGCTTCAACCAGATCAAGAACCAGGGTGACCCGGGGCCGGGTGCGCGCCAGTTGATGCAGCAAACACTGGATGGCAACGGCTCGGAACTGGCCGACACGCTCAAGTACGTGGATGAGCAGATGCTGACCGGCATGACCGACAGCGAGCGCGCCACGCTGCGTCCGCTGCTGGTGCGTCCGCTGCTGCAGTCGTATGCGGTGGCGATCCGCCCAGCCACGACCGAAGTCAACAAGGTGTGGAACGCGCAGGTGTATCAGCCGTTCGCCACCACGCTGGCAGACAAGTATCCGTTTGCGCCCAACGCCAAGATCGAGGCCAGCGCGGCTGAGATCGGCCAGGTGTTTGGCCCGGACGGCGCGATTGCCAAGTTCGCCAGCACGACGATCGGTCCGCTGTCGGTGCGCCGTGGCGACATGATCGCCTCCCGCACCTGGGGCGATCTCGGCATTGCCTTTGTGCCCGAGTTCACCACAGGCTTCACGCGTTGGATCGCGCCGCTCACGGGCGGTGCGGCCGGTGGTGCAGGCGGTGCGGCAGCCGCAGCACCGCAGACGGTGTTCCAGATCCTGCCGGTGCCATCGCAAGGCGCGACCGAGTACACGATCGAGATCGATGGCCAGCAACTGCGCTATCGCAACACGCCGCCGCAGTGGGCCAATTTCGTCTGGCCGAATCCGCAAGGCACGCCGGGCGCGCGCGTGACGGCCACCACGTTTGACGGCCGTACGGTGGAGTTGCTCAACGAGCCCGGCCGCTTTGGCCTGGAGCGCCTGATTGCCACGGCACAACGCAAGCGTCGTCCGGATGGCGCGTTCGATCTGTCCTGGACGAAGGACAACCTGACGGTATCGATCAGCCTGCGCATCATCAGCAGCCCGCAGACCGCCGGCACAACCGCATCGGATTCGCCGCAAGGCCAGGGCCTGCGCGGCCTGCGCCTGCCAACGTCGATTGCCGATGCATCGGCACCGCAGAACACGCTGACACCGCCCGCCCCGGCAGCGCCCGCAGGCACGCCGCCTGCGGCGCAAGCGGCGGTGTCAACGCAGGCCGCACGCCGCAGCATCACGGAAGAGCAAGGAGGGACGGCGCAATGAGCCAGACCCAGTTGCAGCTTTCGTACTTCGGGAAGCTTCCGTCGCGCGGTGATTTCGTCAAAAGCGCCAACAACGTCCAACTGCTCGACACGCTCGACCGCTGGCTGGCGCAAGGCATGGAACTGCTGGCCGAAGCCCCGGATTGGAAGACGACCTACGACAATTGGAAGCCGGTGCAGTTTGCGTTTCTCGGTTCGCAGAGCAAGCTCGCCATCGCGGGCACGCTCATGGCCAGCAGTGATCTGTCATCGCGCCGCTTTCCGTTCCTGACGGCGGCGGCCATGGAAGTCGATCGCCCGATCAACTTCATCGCGCGCAGCCCGATTGCGTTGGCGCGCCTTTGGACACGCGCCGGCCAGCAGATGATCTCGCTCGGCACGGCCACCGACGCCACAGAGGGCTTGCGTCTCCTCGCCGAAGGTCAGCACGGCGTGGAGACCGGGACGGGCGGCACGAGCACGCAGTCGCACGACGCGAGTTTTTCGGATTTCATCGATTTCCAGACCGTTGCCGGCCTGGAGCAGATGCTGCGCTCGGAGGGCCATAACATCCGCCTGCGCCGCACCCTGCTGGCGCTGGGCACGCTGCTGCAACCCGTGATGGCGAACGGCTCGTCGCGGCTTGAGAAAGGGCTCACGCTGCCGCTGCCGGCAGACCCGCTCTATCGCAGCCTGGTGGCAAGTTTCTGGCTGGAGTTGGTGTCGCGCTTCCTGCAGCGGGCGGACTTCGAGCTGTCGCTGTTCCTCGGCGATATCAACGGTACCGAGCGACTGGTCATCGGCTTCAACGGCGCCTCGTCACGCACGCTGCACAGCGTCATGTCGCCGCTGGCGTATGCCGAACAGAACATCAACATCGACGATCCGGAATGGGTCGACCAGCACGTCAGCGGAGATTACGGCTTGGCCAAGTTCGTGAGTTACCTGGATCAACCGCAGCTCTCGCTGCGCGTGGCGGTCGATACCTTCCGCGAAGTCTTCATCGGAGAATGAACATGGGTCTGGATGCAATCAAGCGCGGCTTCCGGCCTGCAACCTTCCTGGCGAACGCCGCCATGCTGGTGTGCCTGGGCAGCGCCCTGCCCGCCCATGCCGCGGCTGGCGACGCCCCCGTGCCGGGTCAAGTCGTGGCCGGTGGCATGGTGCCGGACGAAGCCACCAAGGCGACCGTGCTGGCCAAGCTGCGCGAGCTTTACGGCAGTGCCAACGTGGTGGATCAGATCGAAGTGGGCAATGTGGTCTCGCCGCCCAACTGGTCGGCCAACGTGCAGAAGATCCTGTCGCCGGCCATCAAGCAGGTCAACCGCGGGCAGCTCAACATCGACGGCACGCAGGTTTCCCTGCACGGCGACGTTGGTAACGAGGCGCAGCGCCAACAGCTCACGAGCGACATGGCAACGGCGCTCGGCCAGAGCTACACGATCAAGAACGGGTTGCGCGTGGCAGCGGTGTCCGAGCAAGGGCTGCTGGACCAGACGCTGGCCAACCGCATCATCGAATTTGAAACCGGCAGCGCCACGCTCACACCCAAGGGCCGCGCGATTCTGGATGAAATGGCCGCCGTGCTGCCACGCCTGAACGGCCGCAAGATCGAGATCGTCGGCCACACCGACAACTCCGGCAGCCGCGCGCTGAACCTCAACCTGAGCCAGGCGCGCGCAGAAACGGTCAAGAACTACCTCATCGCCAAGGGTGCCGAGCAAGGCACGCTCACCGCGATGGGCGTGGGGCCGGATCAGCCGGTGGCGGCCAACAACACCGATGAAGGCCGCTCGCGCAATCGGCGGATCGAGTTTCGGGCGAGTAAGTGACGCGGGAGGATGCACGCCGGCGGGCGCGGTTGCGTGAGCCGTTGCCTGCTGCCCCATTACAGCCGGGTGATGAGCGGCGTGCCTCCCCCCAGATCCGCCTCGAGTACCACGACCCCATCAAGAAACTGTCGCAGCCAATCGCGCAATTTTCTCCGATAAAAGAGCGCATCTGGTGGCTCTGGTGCCATTTGGTATGGGCCTGCCAGCAGCTTGAGCACTGGCTTGCCAGTCGACGACAGGGTGCGCCCGTCGCGATCGTCAGCGGCATCATTCGCTCAGTACAGGTGGATAACGCGGCATTCAAGGCCTATGAGGCCATGGGACGGAGCGTCGACACCAATGCGCACAGCGCATATGACTACACCGACGATATCTCGCGAGACACCTACTATCGCGTGACCCCCGTCGTCATTACGTTGACGGACGATCGGGTCATCCACTTCTGCGAATACCAGGTCACGGACCGTCGGGTTTCGTCCAATGCGCCCTATTTCGCAGGACTGAACGGCATGCGCGTGCGTGCTGCAGGCTGGTGGGACAACGACGTTTTTTCGGCGTGGGGCATGCGCTTGACCGGCCGTCGTGAGCCACAGACCGTCTATGTTGCAAAGCGCCCACGAGACTTGCCCGAGCCGCTGGAGATCATCCTGTCGCACAGGAGTGCGGGCTTTAGCGAGGCGATCGGCCTTCTCGGCTATTTCAGCGCGCTGATGATCGTGATCATGCTTTTTTTTGTAGTTAGTGAGTTTGGCCTCGAAGGCGCTGGCCCCGTCGCGGGGATGATGGTCGGGATGTTTACCCTGGCGCCGATGTTGCTGGTGGTCGTTTCACAGACGCTGATGCGCCTGATGGCGGGGCCCCTGCGCCCGATCCCGGAAATAATGGCGGCTGGTGAATACGGCAACCGCCATCTCCGCTTACGGAGCTTCGACTTCGGCCGCTGCGAACGCGCGGTATTTGAAGCGTTGGAGCGGCAGGACGAGAATTAGTCGTACACGGCTAGGTGCATGCAAGCGCCCAGAGTCATCCAAGCAGGTAGGCATTAACGGTTGACAGCAACACACATGACATCGTCCGCCCAATTGACCCTGCCCGATTCCGCCCCGACCGAAGCGGATCGAGAAGCCTGCCTGCGCCGGCTGAGCCAGTATTCACCGGACGCGCCCGATGCTCCAGTGCCGTTCAGCCACCGCCTGGCCGAAGCCGAGGGGTGGTCGCGCTTATATACGCTGACCGTCATCGAGGAGTACAAGCGCTTCGCGTATCTGGCGGTGTTTGCCGGGCATGCGGTCACGCCTTCCGAGGCGATCGATGCGGCATGGCATCTCCATCTGCAATACTCGAAAGAGTATTGGACGGTGTTCTGCGGGGAGGTACTGGGCGCGCAGCTCCACCATGCGCCGGGTATTGGCACCCCGGACGAAGACGACACCTACGCGCAGCATTACGCGCAAACACTCGACAGCTACCGGCGCACGTTCGGCGTCGAGCCCCCTCCTGACGTCTGGCCGGTGCCTGAACCTGCGCAGCCGGACATTGCCCCGAAGGCCGCCAGCACCGCGCAATATCCGCCCAACCTCGTCGCGCCGCCACCCGCATCGACCGCGCGCTCGATCGTGCCATCCGTGTGGCTCTTGATCGGCGTCGTCCTCATCGGCATCACCACGAACATCGTTTCAGATTTCGATGTGCTGAACTACCCGGGGTTGCGGTTTCTCGCCTTCTATCTGGGCGTGTGCGTGATTGCGTGTTCGCTGATCCGGGGCCTGCATCGATCAACCTACAGCCGCCGCCCATGGGGAACGGCCAGCGACAATGTACCGCGCCAACTGTCGCCTGCCGAAGCCGCGCTGATCAACGGCGATGCCACGCGAATGGCGCAGGTTGCGACGCTGACACTGCTCGACGCGGGCGCGATCCGCATCGCTTCTCCAGCAAAGAGAAAGCGTGACCGCAACACATATGTGGTCGCGAACGAAACGCCAACGCCCCAGTGCCACGTCAACGCTTGGACCTGGCTCGCCCGGCAGCCACAGCGCCGCTCGCCATGGCCAGCCTTTCGGGACCGATTCCTCGACGAAGCCATCGACATGACAGATCGGCTGCGCCACGAAGGTTGGATGTGGGCCGCCGGCGCGATGCGCGGAACGACCGTCGCTGCATGGGCGATCGGGCTATCGGTGCTGTGGCTCGGGGTGGTGAAGGTATTTGTTGGCCTGTCCCGAGACCGTCCGGTGATGTGGCTGCTGGTCGAGATGGTGCTGTTCGGAATCGTCTACTGGTGCGTGACCGTGCAGCTGATCGGCGTCGGCCGCGCGGGCCCCACCGCAGGAGCCAGCGCCGCGCTCGATGTGCATCGTCAGCGTAGCCAGCAGGCGCCGAAGGCCGGTTTGTCGACAAGCGATCTACTGTGGCTGGCGGCGTTTGGCGGCACGAGCGTGCTGGCCAACACCGCGTGGGCCGGATACCGACCGATGATGGGAACACCCGCAGGCGCCAGTTCCGGCGGCTCTGGGAGCGACACGTCGAGCAACTGCAGTTCAAGCAGTAGTTCGAGCAGTTGCAGCTCGAGTAGCTGCGGATCCAGCGGCTGCGGCGGTTGTTCGAGCAGCTAGCCGGTTCAGCTCGCGCTTTCCGACGGCGGATCGCCCAGGCCCAGCAGCTCCTCAATCTGCGACAGCGTCGCATCATCCTTGACCACCGTGCGCAGCCAGGCGTGCAGCGGCATGTCGCCCCACTTGGCGGCGCGCGCGGCGAGGTAGGCCACCGGGCTGTGCGGCTCGGTCTGGCGGAAGAATTCAGCCACGTCACGTAGTTGACTCAACGCCTGGGCACGCGAGCGGATTGGGCCGGCAACAACCGTCTCAACAGCGGCGCCTGCCACAGACTGCGCCGTCTGCTGCTGAACACCTTTCGCTTCCACCGCGGTTGGCTTGGGCTCCGGCTTGCCACCAAAGCGCTCGACCAACGCGCGAACCGCCTGCAATGCTTCACGTGCGGGGCGGAAGCTCGGTGCATGGTCTCCAGCACGAGCATCCAGCACGGATTCCAACCGCAACAGCGCAGCGCCACAGCCCACCACATCATCATGCAGCGTCTTGTAGAACGCCGGCGACGTGGCACGCCGCGCCGATTCAAACTGGTCCTGCGTGATTTTTCCGCGCGACAGATCATCAGCCTGCTCCGGATCGCGGCGGATGGCTTCGACCAGGCTGGTCGCAACTTCCCAATCGACAAGGCTGTAGCCGCCCTTGCCCGCCTCCACCAATGGAACCTCGCGAATCAACTGGCTTGATCGCGTCGCAAGCCACGCCATGCTGCCCGTGCGGGCTTCGGGGTCATCGGCTTCGGGCAGCGGATAGAGGTGTTCCCAGAACTGTTCGCACAGGCTGGCGATCAGCTCGTAGCCCTCACGCAGGCCCGCGAAACCGCGCTCTTTCGACAACGCCTCGGCCAGCCATGCAGCCAGGCGCAGATCTTTCGTGCGGTTCTGCAGCAGTGATGTGCTCTCGGCGATCACGGCGCGCCAGTCGGCCTCCTTGATCTCCGTGACCCACTCGCCTTGATCGAGTGAGGGGTCATCAAAGCGGCGCGCATCCTGGATGCTGTCGAATTCGGCGGAGAAAAGCATGTCTTCGCCGCACGGTTGGGCGCCGGGCAGCGGAGCGAGCAATTGGTCAAACGGAAGAGAGGCCATGATCGGAAACGAAAACCGGAGTGCGATACGAAAGTCAGGGCTGGGCGACGCGGCAATCCGCCAGCGCCAGCGTCACGCCAACGAACTGGCGGTTCAGGCAATCCAGCGTGATGTCCTTGCTGGGCTTGTATGCCGCCAGCTTGTGATCGGGAAACAGCGCCTTGAGCGCGTCACGTTGGTCATCCTGAAACGGCGCGCCCACCTTCAGGTCTTCGGTCACGGCCAGCGTGTTCAGGCTGTCGTCGGACAGCGGATAGACCTGCCCCTTGAAGACGAGCCGGTGGCCGTCGTATTTCTTTGACGCGGTCGGCGCGTCCTTGAAATACTCGGTCAGCACCTGGCGGTACGAAACCTGCAACGGGGTGTCGTCCTGGGCGAATACGGGCGTGACGAGCAGCGCGGCCACAGCAGGAGCGGCGGCGAGGCGGGACAGAGCGTTCATATCAGCGTGCGTGAAATGTGACGTCCGCACGCGCAAGGGCGGACGGTGGAGATGCTACGCAGGCTTGGGGCGGTTGGGGGGATTGTTTCTAAATCTTCATGTGGGTGCACCCCACTCAATACCTCACATTTGCACGACTCTCTTGCAATCGTGGCCTTGTCCCGGTGCGGGGAAATTAATCTCGGTGCATCAGGCCGGCTTGCGAGACGATCTCTGCAGGCCATGTTGGTTCTGAGGCAAGACGTTGGCCGACGTACTCAAAAACACCTGCAGGCAGAAACAGCCAAAACAGCGGGATCCCAACCGCCGTCAGTAGCACCAATTCAACCACGTGCATATTGGCGCGGAGTCGGGCACCTTCTTCTGTCCGGTCAAACAGCGGGTAGAACTCCAGCAAGCACCGTCGGAAACTGACATCGCGAGGAAACGGCCTGATTTCTTGCAGATTCTTTGGCCCCTCATTCATGAAGCAGCGGATATCCGCCTTTCCTGTTCGGCCTCCGCACAAGGGCCCGAGCAATTACCTGCTAGCGCGCACACGCCAGATTCTCGATCTCTTGTTCACTGAGCGCAGGGCCTCCTGCAGCGGCAATGATCTCTGGCGAAAAAGCTGGCACCTTGCCAACGCCCGAACGGCGCGGTTTTTCTCCCGGCTGAATCGGCGCACCTCCCTCTTCCATATAGCGACGGATGTGTTCGTAAAGTCGCCAGAGCACTGCGTCTTCCCACCAGCCTGCGTAGCCGATATTCACGATCTCTTTGCAGAGATTCGGCTTATCTGGCTCACCCCACAGGAGGGTTAAGAAGTATGTTTCTCTGCCTGCCGACCCCGTAAACTGGTTCATCTTGTAGCTGCGCGCCTTGACCTCATCCCAGGAATAGGTGCGGGGCTTTGCGACGTCCTGTACTTTCCAAAACCGAAAGAAGGCGAAGGGTTGAAGCTGGATGAAGCTGACCTGTCGCGTTTTCCTGTTAAAAAGCACAGGCAAGTCCCGTGGCAAGAAGAACACGATCTTGAAACAGGCCACAGCCACAAGAAACGCGATGACAGAACAAAAAATCATTAGCGCAGATGTGCCTATGAGCATCGGCTCATCCGGATCCCACATCGCCGCCCCCGCATACGCAAACATGACCATAAAAACCATCATGCTGACCAAGAACAAGGTTCCTAAAATAGTCTTCCCCTCTGATCCTAGCGGGGCCCCGATTTCTATGGCATCCGGATAGATATTCAATAGCGATTCACACGTGCTTCCGACCAAATGCACAGGCTGATGCTTGTTATCGGGCGCAACGCGCCACGGTTTTCGCTGCGCTTGTAATGTGAGCCTCTTCGTCTTCGGGAACTCGAAATATGGCTCGGGCTGATTCCACTCCGGTAGCAGCACGCGAAAATCAGGATTACCCTGAGACATCTTGGGAAACCTCACAATATTTTGTTCAGCGTACGCGAAACTTAACGTCTGCACGCGCGGGGTGGAAGGGGGAGGTACGCAGGCTTGTGGTGGCTGAGGGATTGCCTCTAAATCTTTATCTAGCCTAGCTCTCCGCAGATCGCTCTTAGATATCTCTGCGAAAACCCATGGCTCTTACCTACTAAGGCAGCTTGGCCGGCCAAGTCAGCGGCTGCTCCGGTCCGATGCCGTTCTCCCGCCTGATCTGGCCAACGTCGCTGTTCCACTCCACAGGGAAGACCGGCCAGTAGCACAGGCATTCCGCCAGCCAATTGAGTACGTGGTCGGGGTCGCGGCCTTTGTGTAGCCATTCGCTTGGCATGGCGGGAGCTTCCACGGCTTCGATGCCCTTGCGCATGAACGTCTGCATGTAGCGCCAGAGACGCTCGCCACTGTTGCGCGGTCCAACCCAGATCAGATCCTCTCCACGTCGTTGCGGGTCTGCTGCGTCCAGCGGCGGCCAGTACAGAAGCAGGCAGCCGCCGTATTCTCTCTTCCGCCGCTTCTCGCGCGCTTCGTCCGACAAGTCATAAGCGGGCATCCTCACTGCAGAGTCCGCCGCCATGCTGTCGCTCAACTCCCGCAGACCATTCGGCCCGGGAAGGAAGCAGCATATCGAGGATTGCACCAGGAATTGGCACTGGGTCGCCATCCTCTCTCAAGTGCCGCAACGCGCTGGTCAGAAGCTGAGCGCCGTTGGCATCAATCCACTTCACATACGCAATATCAAAAGGAAGCTTTGCATCCGTCTTGAATATCTTCCGGCGCCGTAAGTGGTTGACGCAGCGGCTGCATTTGACGTTGTCGGACCAAGGTTCTAAGCACCCGCCGTTACGTGGGCACGCAGCGCCGTTTGCCGGACAACTTCGGTGGGCCATTTCGGTTTAGGCGCCAACCGCTGCGCAATGTATTCGCAAATGCCTATCGGCACGAACAGCCAAAACAGCGCCAACGCAAGGACACTTGCAATGGCCACCGAGACGATCATTTCGGTGCGACCCATGCGTGCGCGAATGCGTCGCCCATCCTCCGTTGGATCAAGGAACGGAAAGAACCCGAACAGGCAGCGCCTGAAATTGACGTCGCGCGGAAATGGCTTGACCTCTTGAAGTCGCTCGATCCCTTCATTCATGTAGCAACGGATATAGGCCCACATCTGGTGGACCGTTTGCGGATGAAACACATCAGATTTCAAGATAATCCGATCCTCGACTTTGGTCGTGCCGGCTTCGCACTGCGCGAGAATCAATCCGTAGCGTACCGAATATGTCTTACCGTTGTATCCGGCGATCTTCCCAAGTTCCGCCTCGACGCGAGACCAGTCAAACTCCTTGACCACAGTCTTCCACTTCGAGAACGGATTGGGCTTTGCCAAATATTCCAGCGCAAATACTTTTTGATTCCTACGATCAAACAAAACCGGAAGATCCAATGGTGTTCTTATACTTTTTTTTAAAACATAAAATACAAGAACAACGAGCCCCATCAACATTAAAAATACGATCAACGCCATGAAGATGTAATCTTTCACGTCGTCATCCATATATATTCCAACGAGAAACGGTAACATTGCAACGAATCCAACCGCCACACCTCCCCCTAACAATAAACCGGGGCCACGCTGAATTGATGTTGCCCGCGACAACTCAAAGACGTTTTCATCCACGTAGTTGAGATCCAGGTCCAAGTCCGGCTTTTCATTCGCATCGCCCGCTTTCAGCGGCGTCGCGCGCGCCGGCAAATCCTCGTACCAGTACGGGCTCTGGGGCTGCAGTTTGGATCTATTTTCTTTCATCTCAATCTGTCACCTTCATCAGTTTCTCGGCCCACCCCTCCGGATCGCTCTTGTCCGGCCAGTATTTAACTTCAATCTGGGCTTGCTTATAAATCTTCGTGTTGACTTCGATGCTTTCTTCGATCACATAAGACCCTTGGTCTCGCTGCGTCGTCCCCTGGCGGTTCCGATAGCGCGACGACGTATCGATGATTCGGTCAGGCATCGGCCGGAGTTCAGGCAGAACGTCCGGGTCCTGACCGCCCGCCATGATTAGCTCGGAAGCACCACGTGTATTGATTGCTTTGACTTTCCACTCATAGACGGATCGCCTGGCATCATAGCTGGCAAGCGTCAGCTTGACCTTGAGGGTATCGAAACCCGTGGCGACTTCCGACCAATCGTCGTTGAAACCCATCTCCACGCCAAGTCCGAGCACTAGGGCATTCAGATCGGCGATTTCTTCAGCCATCTGCGCGTCGGTCCACTTGCCCTCCTTGCGTTTTTTCCCGTAACCCCAATAGCACCGATCCAGCCAGATTTCTACAGGTGTACTTTCCAGGTTGCCCGCACACCAGATTGCGGCGATCCCTATGGCCGTCAGCAGTAGCACCCAACCAAGCGGGCCAAGCAAGAATGCGCCGGTCAGTGCAGTAGAGAAACCAGACCCAAAGGCAATCACGGCACCGCCAATAAAAGCGACGGCACCAGCTGTATATGCCCACCCAGCCCCTTTGTCACCTTGCTGAAATGTTCTACGGGCAGAAAACGCTGCCTGGATACCATCAACGAGTAGTGATACAGCACCTAAAACTGCACCGGCCTTGACAAAAAATTTCCCTACCGCGACAGGACCAAGTGCTCTCAGGCCAATCCCAAGCACCTCAGCCGAAGCTCCCATGAAACCCAGCGTAGCCGACACCACCGGCAGCTTCGCCTCCATGCCGCCCTGCGGTCCGATGGTCGAGTCCATCGTTTTGTTTGCGTCACGAAGAGCCCAGGCTTGAAAGATCCAAGAGCCCGCTGCCAGCAAGGGTTCGCCACCAGCACCGGCGAGGCGAAGGCTCTTCGTCAGCAGTGACCGCCCCAAGCTCTTGGCAACCCCCGGCAGCAACGACGCAGTTCGCTCAAGCGGACGTAGTATTTGAACCGCCTCTCGACTCAACGTGATAGCACCAATCTTCAGTGCACTTGCCGCTTGCCCGGTCAGGTCAATTGCCTCACGCTTGGCTTTACTGACGGCGCTCTGAATGTCTTTCTTCAGCTCGTCCGCTTGCTCTATGGTCCATATCGTCACCTCGATCACTGTATTCCGGACCTTGGCATTCGGGATTGAAATCATCCCGCCGAGCAGCGCACTGCGGACCTTGCGGCCAGCGACGTCGGCAAACTTCTTGCCGGCATCCACTCTTTTGCGCGAAAACTGATTCAGCAGATCCACATACTGACCAATCGTCATTTTGACCTGTATGCATACCGGACTGACGTTGGCGTAAAGCCTGAGCGCAGCCTGGACCGCCCGCTTGATCTTGGCGTCTACGGCATCCACTGCCTTGGTCTGCAATTGGGAAACGGCGCCTTCGATAGCAGCCACCAGATGCGACGCGGCGACCTGAACCTTGGTATCCATCAGATGCTTGAACTTCTCCGGCGCATCGATCTCCTTGGATGCCAGAATGGCCTTAAGGGTGTCGTGTAGCTTGTCCCCCTTATTCAAGTCGGAGTCCTGCACCTTCTCTGACAAAGACTTCTTATCGGAAATCCTCGGAAGCAGGGCGGTGAGCAAATCCTTGCGCCCCCCCATGATGGCGGCGTAGGGGATCGTGAAACCAGTGGGATTGGCCGCATCCTTGTGATTGCTCAGCCAATCCTCCCACAGCTTGATGCCCGCCTGACCTTGCGGTCCACCCGCCAGGCACGGCGCGCACATCGTCATCAGCTTGACGTTTTCGTGAAGCTTCTCGGTGTCGTAGTCACCAAGCCACGCCTTCCAGTCGTCGGTGCGCGCCCAAGCTGCCCAATCATGATCGCAGTTCGAAATCTGAGAGGCGAAATCGTTCATCCGCTTGGTATATCGCTGCTCGAACTCGCTGCGCTCCGCCTCGTTGTACGACTTCTTCAGTTTTCCCCAAGTCGTCTTCTGCTGGTCCGCAATACGCTCGGCACGTGTCGTTGTGATTGTTTGTGTGGATCCGGGGGCGGTTATGCCGTCCCCAAAGTAGTAGGTCTCGCTGACCTTATCCGGGATCTTGCGCTCCCCTTCATCCTTTGTAATGGCCGCCCGGGTAGCGGCCTCAATCTGCTTTTTAAGCCCGACGATGGCTTGGGATACAAGGAGCGGACGGGCAACCGCCGCGTGGTAGGCCTGTCGCCACTCGATCCGGTCATGCGTATGGCCATTCAATTCCTTGACGATACCCACAGCGTCGTACAACGCAAACGCAGAAACCTTGCCAGGCTTGCCCATCGCTTTGCGCTTGTCCGCGATGCTCTTCACATAGCTGGTCAGTGCAGCGGATTGCCCGGCGCGAGCAAAGTTGCCGTGCAGGCTCTGCCACACGTTGTTCTTCTTGGCTGCCTGCATACCGCTTTGATTCCAGTTGCCGCCGCTATAGCCTCTGCGCGATAGGTATTCCTGCTCCTGCCCGACGTATTCGAAAACCATGTCGTGCAGGCGCGTGTTGTCCGGTCCGATTTCGAAACTGTGCTTAGTGGCGTCCGGGTGGGATGCCAACGCAGCGACATCGCACGGCTGCATGCGCTTGCCTGGATTTCGCTGGTATTCCGCGCGCACGGCTGGGCTCCAGACGTCTTCGGCAAAGGCGATCCAAACCTTGTCGTGACCGTGCGGGATAGTGATGAAACTGGCCGGGATGTTGTCGCCAGCGCGCTTGCAGGCTTCCGTCAACGGCCGGTCTGTTTTCCAGTCCGGATCATCCGGGTCAGCCAGCAATCGCAGATAGCCATCATCGGTCACCACATAGGTTTGCCACATACCAGGCGTACCGAGATACACGTGCACGAAGCCTTTGCGCAACGTTCGCAGGGTGTACTTATTCACCTGCAACTGTTGCTTCGCGAATGTCTCTAATGTTGATACGACACTGAGTGGCTTGGTGCCGGCCGCTGCCAGATAGCTCGGTAGGACGGCGTAGCGGACCGGCAGAATCGGATATCCGTCGCGGTCGCAAAAACCGCACTTCCCGGTCTTATTGCTGGGCGCACATTTCTGGGCGGTCTGGACGTTCTTCTTCAGCGCTTGCGCGCCAGATGCAGGTGTTGTTGCCATATCGGGCTCTTATTGCAGTGCCGGCGCGGAGGCAAGCGCTCTCTCCGCACCATAGAAAGCAATTTCATCCAGCACCACGTCCGGCTGGGCGGAAATGGCATCGGCCAAGGACATTTCAGCACCACTGGTTATGTCGCGCAGCATCTGCTGAATGTTTGGATGCTCGTACCAAGTAGGACTGAGAGTGAGGCAATTCAGGGCGAATAAAATCACGTCCTGCTGACCACGAAGCCCCTGGTCGTTTGCGAGCTTGACGAGTGCATCAAGACGCGTCTCTGGATGCGCGGGAATAGCCCGTTCAGACTTCCTAAGCGCCATCAGGACTCTACGTGCATCGGCAATGCGCTCTTGCTCTGCCCATAAGGCATGCATGCTCTGAACAGATACGTGTGCTGCCATACCGGTTTCATGCGCAGCGACGCAGCGCAAGGTCGCTGCAGCATCCACAAACCACCAGCGAGTGGTACCGGCAAGCATCCAATCAATCATGTCTGCATGATTGCCGGCGATCAACGCAAGACGATGCGGTTCAAACCATGGAAGAACCTTTCGACCACTAAGCGGGTTGGCGATAACGCATCGATCCGCAATGCGCGACGCCATCTGGCTCGCATCGCTCGTCGTTGCGACCCATCCGCATACGTAAGCTCCATTGATGCTCGCGCAACGGGCAATGGCACAACGGATCGTTTCATTCAACAGTGCCTCGTCCGGATAGCCGCGATCCCCAGGGGCAAATATGGTGACTAGCAGGGGACAGATGTCCAGATCGTGTTTCAGGTCCGGGCGCTCAATACGTTTCCATAGTGGCTTCGGCTTACGTGCCACTAAGTGCTCCGGATGCAGAAGATCAAAGGGAGCAACCGGATGGTTTGGATCCAGGACGACATGAATGAAGTGATCTGGATATTGTTCACGCACCTGGAACAACTCGGTGCGCAGGTGTTCTCGCAGTTCCGCCTCATGGCCTGCTGGAGTCGACTCAGTTGTAGTCATGATTTCCACTCACATTCAGCGAGCTTGCCTGGAGCAGTGACATTACTCACCGTCCCGCCTCCCGGCCCCACAAACCGATGCCCCGCCCCCTTAAACGTCACCATCCCAGGCGCATGCAGCTCGATCGTGCCGTTCGTCACCTTGATCTGCGCACCGGCCGCATTGACGAGCACATGCTGCTTAGCCTCCGCGGTCACGTTGCCCTGTGTGGACGCCACCGTCACAGCCTTTTCGGCCACCAGATGGCTCTCGCCCTTGAGGCTGGAAAGCCCGACCTTGCCGCTTGCGGCATGCATGGCGATGCCTGGTGTCGCATCGCCGGCCTGCCCGAGCGATTTGCCATGCGCATACAAGCTCAATCCCTCGGCGACTGCAACTGAGAGATTGCCGCCTGCAGCAACGTTGGTGTCCTGCTTGGCGATCAGCGTGGCTTGCGTGCCTGCAACTAGCACCGCATCCGCCGGCGTTGTGCCGACGATGCCCTTGGGTGCGGAGACTTGCAGATGCGGCTCGCTGTAGGCAACCGCTTCGGCGCCTTCACCCGCGCTTTCGGCATGGCGCAGCACCTCGGTGGTGTGGCGCAGTTGCTTGAGCGCGGGGAGTTCCTTTGCAGCAGGCTCATCGGCCAGACCAGCCTTCTGCTTCTGCGCTGCGTCGGCAAGCGATTCTGCGAGGTAGCTCACGGCTTCGATCTGGCTGGCGGCGGCTTCGCTGTCTTGCAGCGCAGCGCCAGCGTCGGCACTGTGCGCGGTGAGCAGCAGGCCGGCGCCGGCGCGCACGCTGCCGCTGTCGTCGGTGGCGAGCGCTGCCCCGTGGCCCAGGTCTGCCTGCCGCGCGCTGTCGATCTGCTCCTTGTGATGACCGAGCACGAGGCCGGTGGCCGCCTGCGTGGTGCTGAGCTGCGTGCGGGCCTGCCCTTCCGAATCATCGAAGACGAGCTGGTTGTAACCCGACGAGCCTGATTGGCTGCCCGCCAGCGCCTGCGTCTTGATGCCGGACAGCACAGCATTGTGGGCGTAGGTGCCCTGGCTCTTGTTGCCACCGGCAAACCAGGCCGGGGCATTGCCGGTCGCACCTGCGGCGCCTGCCTGGTTCTGGTTGTACTGCGCATCGGTCTGGCCGCTGCCGTTGTAGGCGGCGCCCACCACGACCGGCCGATCGATGTCGCCTTGCAGGAATTCGACCAGCACTTCCTGCCCGACCCGCGGCAGTGCCACGCCGCCCCAGTTCGGTCCGGCCACGGGCGCTGTCACGCGCACCCAAGCGCCAAGGCCGGCGCTGGCACGCGCATTGTCGTCACCGGCCGGATGCGACTGGCGGCTGGCCGAGCGTGCGCCACGCTGCCAGTGGAATTGCACCTTGATTCGATGGTCGCGATCGGTATGCACGGGCCCTTCCGCTCCCACCACGAGCGCCGTCTGGCTGCCGTTGACGGTCGGGCGCGGGTGCAGCGCGCGGCCCTGCTCGTCGCTCTGCTGCGGGCGCACGGGCACGTTGTCGCGCACGACGGTGAAGTGGTTGCGGTAAAACGGCGCGTCGTCGCCCGAGGCATGGTTGCTTCCGGCGGCCAGCACATCACCGCCGCGCAGCGCGCCCAGCGTTTCCGTCAGCACCTGGCCGAAGCGGTCGTTGAAGTTGTTGCGCGCCTGGTGCGTCACAGCCAACACCGCAAAGCGCTGCTCGCCATCGTCATGATCGAAATGATCGAGCAACTGGAAGCGCGTGCCGGTCGCCAACGTGCGCGCCGTGCCTTCGCCATCGAACTGTTTGTCGCGCAGCTCCAGCGCTTCCATCATCAGGCGCGCGACGCGTTGCGCCTGGTTGTTGTCTTCAAACCAGTACTGGCCGGGGTAGTCGGTGTCTTGCAGCGTCAGCTGCGGGCCGTCGTTGCTCTGCTGCTGCGCCCCGAGTTGCGCGGTGCGCTTGGCGTTGGCGCGGTAGTCCCAACTGGCGATCGATACGGCGTTGGTCTGCCAGCGGCGCGCGCCTTGCCAGCGGTCGATCACGTCTTCGGTGGCGGTGGCATCTGCGCGGCCAAACCGGATGCTTGCCTGCGCGTTGTCGACGAACACGTCATTGGAATCGGCAATGACCATGCGGTGCACGCCTAGCGCATCGCCGTCCTTGGCTTCGTGCTCGAAGAAGTAGAACAGCCCTTCCTCGGCCAACAGGCGCGTGACGAAATCGAAGTCGCTTTCGTCGTATTGCGTGATGACGCTGCGGCGCGTGTAGACCGAGCTGTCGCGCAAGGCCCAGCGCCATGCGGGCACCAGGCGGCCTTGGCCCTGGTAGTCGCCAAACAGGCTGTCGATTACCTCGATGACCGACATGTCCTGGAACAGGAAGCTGTCTTGCCGATGACGCAGAAACGCGAGCCAGGGTTCAATCACCAGCCGATAGCGCACCAGGCCGCCGTTGGCCCCGACCTGCTCGAAGCGCGTCACGTGACCATGAAACGGCCGCAGCGCGCTTCGGCTCTGCTGCGTCAGCAAGTCGAGCCGCACCGGCTGGCCAAGCAACTTGACGGAATCGATGTCAGCGTTGTCGGACAGCGCCGTGAGTTCCAGCCGAAAACCGCCTGCGTCGATGTGCTCGGCAACGTCCACCTGTTCAGGCAGCAGCGCGTTCGGCCCCAACGGCGTTTCCAGCCGCAGCAGCCGATTGGCCTGCGAGAACGATGCACGTAGCAAGTTTGCCAACTCGGTCGGAGAGACCATGATGTGCTCCAGCGAAGCGACTTAGTTGATGCGGTACTTGAACTCGCCGTTCTTGCCGACGCCCACTTTGATCTTCTCGACGCTGTCGCCCTCGGCCATGCGCGTCAGCACCGACTCGGCAATCTGCGGAAGCAGCGTACCGTTGAGGATGTGGTCGACCGCGCGGGCGCCGGCATCCACTTCAGTGCAGCGTGCGAGCACGGATTCAACCAACGCGTTGTCCCACTGGAACGTCGCCTTGTGGTTGATGGCCACGCGATCGCGAATACGGCCCAGCTTGAGCGTGATGATCTCGGCCAGCACGTCGTCGGAAATCGGGTAATACGGCACCACCTTCATGCGCCCCAGGAATGCGGGCTTGAACGCCTTGTAGAGCGTCGGACGCAGCTGCTCTGCCAGCGCATCGGTGTCGGGCAGTTCCTCGGCAGGTTTGTTCAAGCACGCCTGCATGATGGCCTGCGACCCGACGTTCGACGTGAGGATGATGATGGTGTTGCGGAAGTCGATCGGGCGACCTTCGGCGTCGTCCATCTCGCCCTTGTCGAACACTTGGAAGAACATCTCCAGCACGTCAGGGTGGGCCTTCTCCACTTCGTCCAACAGCACGACGCTGTACGGATTGCGACGCACGGCTTCGGTCAGCACGCCGCCCTCGCCGTAACCCACATAACCCGGCGGCGAGCCCTTAAGCCCCGACACGCTGTGCGCCTCCTGGTACTCGCTCATGTTGATGGTGATGAGTTTGCGCTCGCCGCCGTAGAGAATGTCGGCCAACGCCAGCGCGGTTTCCGTTTTACCGACGCCCGACGGGCCGGCAAACAGGAACACGCCGCGCGGTTTGTTCGGGTCTTCCAGGTTGGCGGTGGCGGTGCGCACGCGCTGGGCAATGGCATCCAGCGCGTGGTCTTGCCCGATCACGCGGGCGGCCAGCAGCGGCTTGAGGTTCAGCACCGTGCGCAACTCGTCCTTGACCATGCGGCCCAGCGGAATGCCCGTCCAGGCCGAGACGATTTCCGACACGACATGCCCATCCACCTGCAGCGGCACCATGGGCGATTCACCTTGCAGCGCGCGCAGCTCGGCAAGCAGCTTGGCCAGTTCGTCCTGCTCGTCCGCTTTGTCGGCAGCGCGCTTGCGCTTGGGGATCGACACAACGTCGCTGTTGGCGGCCACGGGCAGTGCGTCTTCCTCACCGGCTCGCGCGGCATCGCTTTCGCGCGCTTCGCGCAACGCCTGAATGCGTGCAACCAGCGCGCGCTCCTGCGCCAGACGTTCGGTGTTTTGCGCGACGCGTTGCTCCAGTTCCGTGCGCTGCTCGTTCAGCGCCTTCAGGCGTGCATCGTGCTCGGCACCGGCGCTTTGTTCTCGCTCCAGCGCATTGATCTCACCCTGCAGGCGTTCCAGCGTCTTCTGGTCGTCTTCGATGGCACCGGGCGTGGCGCTCTGGCCCAACGCCACCTTGGCGCAGGCCGTGTCCAGCACGCTGACGGCCTTGTCCGGCAGTTGGCGGCCGCTGATATAGCGATGCGACAGCCGCACTGCCTCGGTAATCGCTTCATCCAGCACGCGCACTCCAAAGTGGCGCTCCATCAGCCCAGCCATGCCACGCAGCATGGCGGCTGCCAGCGGCTCGCTGGGCTCTTCCACCTTCACGACCTGGAAGCGGCGCGCCAGCGCGGCATCTTTTTCGAAATACTTCTTGTATTCGCTCCACGTGGTGGCCGCGATCGTGCGCAGCTCGCCGCGTGCCAGCGCAGGCTTGAGCAGGTTGGCCGCATCGTTTTGCCCGGCCTGCCCGCCCGCACCGATGATGGTGTGCGCTTCGTCAATGAACAGGATGATCGGCTTCGGGCTCTTCTTCACCTCGTCGATCACGTTCTTCAGTCGGTTCTCGAATTCGCCCTTGACGCTGGCGCCGGCCTGCAAGAGACCCATGTCGAGCGTGCGCAGCGTCACGCCTTGCAGCGGCGGCGGCACGTCGTTGGCAGCCACGCGCAGGGCCAGGCCCTCCACCACTGCGGTCTTACCCACGCCCGCCTCCCCGGTGAGGATCGGGTTGTTCTGGCGGCGACGCATCAGGATGTCGATCACCTGGCGGATCTCGGCATCGCGGCCGATCACAGGGTCGATGCGGCCATCGCGCGCGGATTGGGTCAGGTCGACGGTGAACTGATCCAGCGCGGGTGTGGCCGTCAGCGCAGCGGCCGGCTTGCCGCCTTCGCCTTGCACTGCGTCTTCGCCGTCGTCAGCAATATCCACGGCCTGCACTTGTTCGTCTGAACCGGCGGTCAGTCGATCGAAGTCGTGCTTGAGGCGGTCCGCCTGAATCTGCCCGAACAGGCGCGAGCCACGTTGCGCGAGCGCAGACAGGCTCGGCTCGGTCAGCAGCGCCAGCAGCAGATGGCCGGAGCGGATGCGCGTGATTTGCGAATCGAGCGAGGCGATCAGCCAGCCGTGCTCGAACAGCTTCGGCAGATATGGCGAGAACGCCGGCGTGCGCGTGTTGCCTGTCTGGAAGCGGCCGATCTCGGCCTCCAGGTCACGTTGCAGCGCGGCCAAGTCGATGCCGCTTGCGCGGGCGGCCACGGCAAAGTCACTGCGGCGGTTTTCCAGCAACGCCAGGAACAGGTGCTCGAGATCGACCTCGTAGTTGCCGCGCGCCATGCACAGCGACGCCGCGCGCTCGGCGGCTTGCCGGCTCGTCGCGTTCAGCTTGGCGATCAGGGTTTTGAGTGGGATGGCCATGGCGGCAGCGCTCCGGAAGAATCGATGAATGTGTCGGTATCAATGCAGCGGCGCGAGCGTGTATTGCGCATCGCTGCGGTCCTGCTGCGCGGGGCGGGAGCACAGGAAGGTGTCCCAGCCCAGGCGGCCGTCGTTGCTGTTGTCCAGCGTGCTGCCGATCACGTCTTGGTGGCGCAGGATCAGCTTGACCTCAAACTCCAGCGTGGTGCCGCACAGGATGGTCAGCATCTTGCGCAGTGCCAGCGCGCCAGACGCACCGGGCAGGAAATTGCGGTACTGCGCGCGCTTGAGCGGCCCCACCCACAGGCGCACCCGCAAGTCGCGCTGCCACACCCGCGCGCCGGCCAACGCCGTGGCGCCCAGCAGGTTGTTGGTGCTGCCCAGCCGCGTGTACTGCGACGCCGGCACGCGATACCACCCGCCGACAAACTGCTCCACCCGTATCGGCGCCTGGAAGTAATCCGACAGCACGCGCTGCAGATACGCCGCAGACACCGGCCGATGCCGGATCGCCGTGGCATAACCGGCCAGCGCCTCGTCGAGGATCGGCCCCGGCGTCGTGGAAAGATCGCGACGCAGCGTCTTGTCAGCAGCACCCGCCAGCGACAGCAGTAGCGGCAGGTAATGCTTGTTGCTGTCGACTTCGTACTGGAACGGCAAGCGGTATTTCTTCCACGCCAGATAGAACAGCGCGGTCGCCCGGTTCGAAAAGATGTCGAAGAACGCGCGGGCTGCGCGGTCGCGCCACAGGCTTTCGCGCTCCGCCACGATTTCGGTGTAGCGCAGCGGCAAGGCGCCCTGGCCGCCCAGCATGCCGAAGAACGTGGGCGTGATCGCCAGCGAATCGAGCGCGCCCTCTTCCAGCGCAGCGATGAACGCGGCATCGGTTTCGAGCATCTCGGCGGTAATGCCATCCGCCTCGATGTGCTGCAGTTCGCTGGGCGGAAACGAGAGCGACAGCGTGTTGCGAAAGCTCAGACGCGTGGCCAGCGCCTGCTCGGGCGCCATGCCGCCTTCGCGCGCAAACAGCTGCTCCAGCAGCCGCACGGCCTGGAAGAACTGGTACCGGTGCGGCTGCTTGAGCAGCCGCCGGATCACACCAGGATCGATTCGCCGCTGCGGGGTGCGCATTTGACCAATTCCTTGCCACTGCGGCGCGAGACCGCAATCAACTGCACAAAGCTGTTCATGTGGACGTACAGGCCGAAGAAGTGATCCAGCACGCGGATGAAGCGGTGCATGCCGGTGCCCACAAAGGCGTCTTCGTCCAGCGTGAGGCGCACTTCCAGGCCGCGCACGAAGGTGGCGAACGGCTTGCCCGCCAGCCACTGCGTCGCCGGTTGGTAGTCCAGGGCAACAATGCCCTCGATCTGCCGTGCCGAGATCGCGTTGCGCGGCAGATCGTGCAGGCGCAGCATCTCTTTCAGCGTCGGCAAACCGTTCTGCACGAGCGACAGATGGTTGAGCGCCAGCAACGAGATCAAACGCCACTGCGCCGCCCGCCCACCGCCAAACCGCATGGAAGGCGTCGGCTTGCGCAGGAAGGTGATGTTGCGGGCAATGGAGCTGCCTTCCATCGACAGATCGCCATCGGGCTGACCAAATGCCAGCGTCGAAGGCAGGTCGCGGTTCGTGCAGGTAACGGTCAGGCTCAGCGTGTCGGTCTGCGGGCTGGTCGGATCGAAGTGCGTATCGACGATGGAGATCTCGGTTTCGAACCCCGGGCTGCGCTGCGCGATCAGCTCGTCGCGGCGTGCCAGCCAGTAATGGCCCGCGCGGCCGGGCTCTTCACCGTGATGCAGGGAGTAGAACGGCCGGAACTCCGTGACCTTCTCGTGGGCCGTGGTTTCGCGCACCAACTGCACGTTGTCGATGGAATAGATGTCAAAGCCGTGCGCGCGTCGGCTGTCGGCCACGACCGGATACGCGCTGGCCGTATGTTCGATACGGATCGGGTCGGCCTTCTGCTGGAACAGATTGACCACGGGCGTGCAATGCAGGCGCAGGTGCTCCGGCTGCAGGTTTTCAAGCAGACGCGCAGCGTGCGAATCGCTGCGCAAGTCTTTCAGCACCAGATGCAGCGTCAGACGGCGCACCGGCACGCCCGGCGTCATGCCGCGTCGCAATGCAGCCAGGTCGATATCGAAGAAGTTGAATTTCTCGGCAAAGCTGAAGTGCTCGGTCAGCAGCCGATAGGCCGGGTGTGAGCGTGCCGGGCAATCGATCAGGGATTCATCTTCGGTAAAGCCGACTTCGTGCAAGGGCACGGAAATCAGGCGCTTCCAGACGCCTGCGCGTTCGGCTTCGACGTAGCCGGCCGCGGTATGCAGGAACAGCGCGTCACCGAGCGCGGCTACGAAAGACGGTTCGCCGTCCATATAGACGCGCAGTTTGTCCAGTGGCAGCGATTCAAAACCGCCGCGCTCCCCCACGTATTCCAGCGTGATGGCAATGGAGCCCGTCGCGCCCTTTGGCAGTTGCACGGCGGCCGGCGCAGACACCGCACGCTCGAACGTGGCACCGGCAACGCGCACCGGCGCGAACGTGACGTCATATGCAGTGCGGAAACGGCATTCGACCTTGCGCACCACGCGCGTGGTGAGAAATGTGCCGCGCGCAATCGTGACCGGCGCGCTCAGTTGCGCAGCCACGCCGCGCACATCGAAATGCGCCACCGAGCACGATGGAAAGGGCCGCAGGTAGTGCGGATACAGCACCTCCAGCAGCGCCTCGGTAAATTCGGGGTAGTCGTCGTCGAGCTTCTTGCTGACGCGTGCGGTCAGGAAGGCAAACGACTCGATCATCCGCTCGACATGCGGATCGTCGCAGCCGTCGCCCGACATGGCGAGGCGGCCGGCGATCTTCGGATACCGCTCGGCGAAGTCGCGCGAGTACCGGCGCAGGAAGGCCAGTTCTCGTTCGTAATAAGGCAGCAGCTCTTCCATTCTTCGTGGCGGTCCGGTGGCGGTCCTGCAGGTGCTTCAGCGTGTTGCGGGTGGTGCGTTGTGCAGGTCCGTGCAATCTCAGCCGCGTCCGCGCGACACGGAATACCGCAGCGTCGAGGGTTGCAGCATGGCGTCAAAACTCACGGGCTCGCGAGCGGGCCCCACCAGCAGCACCGCGCTGATCCCAAAGCACAAGGCATTGGTCGCGCGCTCATTGATCTCCAGCGACACATTCACATGCTGCAGACGCGGCTCGTGCCGCTCGATCGCCTTGGTAAGCGACTGGCAGATGTAGTTGCGGTCGTAGAAACTGGCCAGGCTCAGGCCGGAAAAATCGTTCAGGCCATACGTGAGCAACGACCGCTTGCATTCCGGCAAGCCGTGCAAGTCGTCCTCTTCCAACACGATGCGCGTGTTGAGCAAGGATTCAATATCGCGTGCCACGGTGCTCTTGAGTTCTTCAAGCGAGAGCTGGCGCAATGCCGTGGGCATGGGCGCGTGCGGCTCGTCGTCGAAGAGCTTGTCGAGCAGGCTGGGTTCGAAGCCTTTCATATGCTGCTAGAAAACAAGATGCCGCAGCACGGCGGCTGCGGCTCTTGTCATCAGGAGAACACCAAACGTTAAACCGAGTAGGTCTTGTCGTTCTTGGTGAGGCTCCAGGCGCCTTGCGAGTTGCCGCCTTGGCCGCCGGCGCTCTTCTGCTGCGTGTACTTCCACTGCACAGCGGCGTAGCGCAGGCTGAAGGTGTCGGTCGGAATGCCCTGGGCGACCACTTGCGAATCGACTTCGCTCAGGATGGCGTTCTTCAGCTTGACTTCGAGGTACTTCACGCGGTTGCCTTCGCCGTCTGCGCGGAAGAACTCGATGGTCACTTCACCAAAGGTCGTGCCGCCCGAAGCGTGCTGATACAGCAGCGGGCTGACGACGTCCAGATCCTTCGTGAAGACCATGTCGCGGTGCTCGCAACGCTCAGCCGTGTGGCCGCCGGCGGTCGAAGCCGTGGCCGAACGCGGTTGGCTGATTGCCTGCGACCAGCTGTTGATTTCGATCCAGTCCTTGTGATCCTTGTCTTGCGACTCCCCCTTGATTGCCGGGCTGTCGAACTTGACGTAGATATCCTTCATACAGAGACCCTCTTCAATAGATTGGTTGTTGGTACTGCAACGGGTAACGAGCGTAACGGGTGGTTATGCCCGAACATTCCCCCCCGGGGAGAGTCCGGTCAGGAATTACGAGTTGGCCGACTTCGGCAGATCCGCCACCAAACGCAGCGAGATCGACAGTTCATCGAGCTGGAAATGTGGCCGCAGGAACGCCACCGAGCGGTACGTGCCCGGCTTGCCGGGCACTTCCGCCACCTGGATCGACGCCTCGCGCAGCGGGAATTGCGCCTTCTGTTCTTGCGTGGCGTTGTCGTCCAGCAGCACGTACTGCGAAATCCAGCGGTTCAGGAACGTCTCAACGTTCTTGGCCGAGGCAAAGCTGCCGATCTTGTCGCGCATCATCGCCTTCAGGTAGTGCGCCACGCGCGATACCGAAAAGATGTACTGCAGCTGCGCAGACAGGACCGCATTGGCGTTTGCGCTGTCGGAGTCATATTTCTTGGCCTTCTGCGCCGACTGTGCAGCGAAGAACGCGGCGTAGTCCGTGTTCTTGCAATGCACGAGCGGAATGAAGCCGAGGTCGCTCAGTTCCTTCTCGCGGCGGTCGGTGATGGCGATCTCGGTCGGGCACTTGAGTGCGATTTCGCCGTCATCGGTCTTGAAGGTGTGCGTCGGCAGGTCTTCGACCAGGCCGCCACCTTCCACACCGCGGATGGCAGCACACCAACCGAAGTCGTCAAATGCTGCCGTCAGGCGCGCGCCGAACGCCCAGGCGGCGTTGCACCACAGGTACTTGCTGTGATCGGTGCCGTCCACGTCCTCAACAAAGTTGAAGCTCTCGACCACGGTGCCGTCCTTCGGGTTGTACGGCAGACGGCCGAGGAAGCGCGGCAAGGTCAGACCCACGTAGCGCGAATCTTCCGAATCGCGGAACGACTTCCACTTGGCGTATTCAACCGTGTCGAACACCTTGGCCAGGTCACGCGGCTTGCCCAGGTCGGCAAACGATTCCAGGCCCAGCAGCTCAGGCGACGACGACGCAATGAACGGCGCATGCGAAGCCGCTGCCACGTGCGCCATCTGCTCGATGAAGTACATGTCTTCCGGCTGACGCGTGACTTCATAGTCGCCAATCAGCGCGCCAAACGGTGCACCGCCAAAGGTGCCGAACTCTTCTTCGTAGACCTTCTTGAACAGCGCGCTCTGGTCAAACTCGATGGCAGTCTTGAAGTCCTTCGTCAGATCGCGCTTGGTCGCGTTGAGCGCCTTGATCTTGATTGTCTGGCCGGTACTCGTTTCCTTGACCAGATAGTTCAGGCCGCGCCAGGTGGATTCCAGCTTCTGGAATTCCGGCGCGTGCATGATCGCACTCAGCTGCTGCGAGATCAGGCGATCCAGCTCTGCCACGCGTGCATCGAGCGTGGCAGACAAGTTGTCGGACACCACCACGGTGCCGCTCAGCACCTGGCTGGCGAGCTCGCCGATGATGTCTTTCGCGCGTTCACGCTCGGAATCGGACTTGGCGACGCGGCTTTGCTCGACGATGCTGTCCAGCAGGCTCACCTCTTCCGCAACCGAGGCGCCCTGCGCAGCGGATTGGTTCTCAAGCATCCTCGCCCCCGTTTTTCTTGGCGCCCAGCTTCTTCGCGTTTTCGGTGTTCTTCAGCACCTCCGACAGCAGGTCTTCCAGCTTGTCGTTACCGGCCATCTTGTTGCGCAGGTCAGCCAGCTTTGAGCGGGCTTCGAGCAGCTTGCGCAGCGGCTCGACCTGCTCAACAACAGCTTCGGGGCTGAAGTCTTCGAGCGAGCGGAACTTCAGGTCGACGCCAAAGCGGCCGCCGTCTTCCGTCAGCGTGTTTGGCACCTGGAACGCCGCGCGCGGCTCCACGCCCTTCATCACTTCGTCGAAGTTGTCGCGGTCGATATTGACGAACTTGCGATCGCGCAACTTGGGTTGCTGCACTTCGGATTGGCCCGACAGGTCAGCCACCACGCCCACCACGAATGGCAGCTCTTTCGTCTCGATTGCGTCGCCGATTTCGACGTCATACGTCAGTTGTACACGCGGCGGACGCACCTTTTGCAGACGCTTCTGTACGCTTTCTTTCTTGGCCATCACGTTCCTCCAGGAATGCGAACCAGCGCTGTGCTTAACGCAGGGCGCCGAACGGGTCTGCGCTGCCGCTGGCAGCACCGGTGGCAGCTGCCGGCGCAGCAGTCGTGCCATGCGCGGCAGCTGTGCCGTGCTCGGCAGCGGGCGCTGCGCGGCGGACGACGCGGCCGGCCGGGCGGCGCACCGGCTGCTTGGCGACCGGTTGTTCGCCCGGGAACAGGACCTGTTCACCCAGCGTGTCACGCAGCATCTTGGCAAGCACTTGCGCGTCGGTCTTGACGTCGCCAGCCAGCGCGCTGTCAGCACGCAGCTCTTGGAGCGAACGGCGCGCCACGCGCAGGCCGCTCACAGCCAGGATGCTCTTGGCCTGACGATCGGCGTTGTCACGCTGCAGGGCTTCTTCTGCGGCCAGGATGGCCTGCGGATACTTCTCTGCGCCGAACTGGATCTGCGCGATGCGCACCCACGGCTCATCACGGGTCGGGTTCTGCTTGGCGATCTGCTGGTACAGATCAATAGCCTTGTCCTGCTGGCCGCCCTTGGCCGCAGCTTCCGCCTCCGACATGCTCTGGCCGAAGGCCTCGTCGGTTTGGGGTCCGGGGTTGGTACTCGCGCAGCCCGCAAAGAGAGCGGAGGCAGCAGCCAGCACGATGAAGGAACGGAGAACGGAAGTAGACGAGGATTTGGCCACGGCGAGACTCTTCAAAGTTTCAAAGCGGTGTGTCGATACCCAATCAAATTCGCCGGAATTGACGAGTTAAATGTTGGTCTCGACTGGCGCGAAATAGTACACTCCGCTCGTTGCCGTTGACAACCAAAAAAGGATTATTAAGGAACCGAAACATCCTTTGTATTCAACGCCTTAGAACCGCGCCGGGCAACGATCTCCGATTATTAAGAAACGGAAACATTCTTCCGATTTCCTTTATTAAGAAATCGAAACAATGCACCGATTTCCTTTAGCGGAACGGGCGCAGCAGCAGTCAAACAAAGAGAATTAAGTAATTCAGAAATCAGGCATGAAGATGATGAAATTCGATGCTGCTTGGGGGCAAGCGGCAAGGCAGCCGGGCTGCGGCCGCCTTCTGAAGCACTCTCTGAAGCACCGTCTCGCAGGGGCGCTCAAGCTGATGCTGGTGAGCGCCAGCGTGGTCGCTCTGGCCGCCTGCTCCACCGGAGCGAGCGTGCTGGCTGGTGCGGCCAACGGCGCGCTGGAAGCCATGGGGCTGAAATCGTCGAACCTGCCCGATGCACAGAAGCCGCCACGTGAAGTGCCGCTCAAGATGACGGCGGGCAATAACCTGAACGCCGCCAACGACCGCCGTCCGGTAGCGATAGTGGTGCGCCTGTATTCGTTGAAGGACCCGACCAGCTTCCTGCAAGCGCCGTATGACACCTTCATCGACCCGGCGCGCGAGAAGCAAACGCTGGGCGCAGATCTCGTCAACGTGCGCGAGATGACGCTGATCCCCGGCCAGCGCTACGACTTCACCGAGAAGGTCTCGCGCGAAGCAACCACGCTGGGCATCGTGGCGCTGTTCCGCAGCCCCGCGTCACAGCGCTGGAAGTTCGCCTTCAACACTGAGAAGAACGAGAAGTCGGGCATTGTGATCGGCCTGCACGCCTGCGCCATGACCGTGACGTCAGGCACGCTGACCACCCCCGCCGGCGCCACGCCGCTGACTGATCTGAACCTGCTCTCCCCCGCGGTGTGCGGTAGCTGAACAACAAGGGCCAACGTGAGTTACTCCGCAAAGATTCTCTGGGGCGAAGGGCTGTTCCTGCGTCCGCAGCACTTTCAGCGTCAGGACGCGTATCACGAGTCGCGCCTGCACGCGACCGCGCAAGTCATCCAGCCATACGGATGGGGCATCCGCCATGCGCGCTTCGATACCGATGCGCTGGCCAGCGGCGTGCTGCGCGTGATCGAGCTGTCGCTGTTCTTTCCGGACGGCGAGCTGTATTTCGCTCCGCAGGCCGATGCGCTTCCACCGCCGCTGGTGCTGGACGCCATTCCCGCCGGCGTGTCAGAGCTGACCTTCCATATCGCGCTGTATCCGCTGCAAGACAACGGCGGCAACTACCGCGAGCAGATCGAAGGCGCATCGGTATCGCGCTTTGTCGGCACGGAAGAGGAAACGGCTGACCTGTATACAGAGGCCGAGCCCGCTGCCATCACGTATCTGAAGAAGTCGGTCAAGCTGATTGCCGAGACGGAGCCGCGCGAGCAGTTCATCTCGCTGCCCGTGGTGCGTGTGCGGCGTACCGGCACCGGCGGCTTTGAGCTGGACGAGAGCTTTGTCGCGCCCAGCATGGCGATCAACGCCTCGGCCGTGCTGTATCAACGCCTGCGCCGTCTGCTCGACGCGCTGCAGGCCAAGGTCAACGCGCTGTACGGCTTCCACCGCGAGCCGACCAAGAACATCATCGAATTCCGCTCCGGCGACATCGCATCCTTCTGGCTGCTGCATACGGCCAATGCGGCCTTCGCGGCGCTGTCGCATCTGTATCACCACCCGGACCTGCACCCTGAGCGGCTCTTCCAGGAAATGCTGCGCCTGGCCGGCGCGCTCATGACGTTCACCAAGAGCTACACGCTGGCCGACCTGCCCGCCTACGATCACGACAATCCGGGCCCGGTATTTGCCAAGCTCGACACGATCGTGCGCGAGCTGCTCGATACCGTCATCTCCACGCGCTACTTTGCAATTGCGCTGGAAGAGACGCGCCCGTCGTTCCACCTCGGCCGCATCGACTCCGGCAAGATCGACGACCAGACCAGCTTCTATCTGTCGGTATCGGCAGACATGCCTGCCGCCGAACTGGTGGAAGCCATTCCGGCGCGCTTCAAGGTCGGCGCCCCCGACGACGTAGAAAAGCTCGTGCTGTCGTCCATGCCCGGCGTGCCGCTCACCTACACGCCGCAGGTGCCCCCCGCCATTCCGGTGCGCCCGGGCGCGTGCTACTTCGCCGTTGAAGCGCGGGGCATGCTGTACGAACGCATGCTGCAAGCGCAGACCCTCACCATCTATGCCCCGGCCGGTATCCGGGAACTCAAACTTGAACTGATCGCGGTGACTTCATGAGCGCTACCTCCACCCCTTCGCTGTTTGGCGGTTCGGCACCGGCAACCGCTGCGGCGGATGCACGTGAATCCAACACACACGCGCGCACGCTGCTTGATTTGCTGTATGACGGCTTCTTCATGCTGTTCCAGTTGCGCAACGCCCAGCAGCCGGCCAGTGCAGAAGAGTTCCTGAACCGCGTACGCACCTTCCTTGACGATTTCGACCGTGGTGCCAAGCGCCTGAACGTGTCGGCCGAAGATGTCTTCGATTCGAAATATGCCTTCTGTGCGGCGGTGGACGAAACGATCCTGTCGTCCAACTTTGCGATCCGCCCGGCCTGGGAGCGCCGCCCGCTGCAGCTCGTGCTGTTTGGCGAACAGCTCGCCGGCGAGACCTTCTTCGTCAAGCTTGAAGAGCTGCGCGCACACGGTGCGCCGCGCCTGCAGGCGCTGGAGGTGTTCCACATGTGCCTGCTGCTGGGCTTCCGCGGCAAGTACATCCTCGAAGGCCCGGAGAAACTGGCTTACCTGACCGCACGCCTGGGCGACGAAATTTCCGCCATCAAGGGCAAGCGCGCCGCGTTTGCCCCGCACTGGCCGCTGCCCGACAAGGTCGCGCACATGCTCAAGCGCGAAACGCCGCTGTGGATTTTCGGCGCCGTGTTTGCGCTGATCGGGCTGCTGGGCTTCCTCGGGCTGTCGCACACGCTAAGCACCAAGACCAACGAAACGCTGGAAGGCTATTCGCAGGTCATCAAGCTCGGGCCGCGCTTCTCGCACCTGACGATTTCGCTGCCGTGATGGCCACGATGGGCTGCGTGCCCATCCTTCTGCTGAACTGCAAAACGAACCCCAGCGCGACGCTGTTCCGATGAAGCCTTTGTCCAACCTGCCGGCCGCCGTGCCACAAGCCGTCCTGGGCGCGTTGCTCGGGCAGCAGACCCGCCAGATCACGCTTGAGACGGCGCTCGCTTCCGACAACCTGGTCGTGGAGCGCTTTACCGCCACCGAAGCGGTGTCGGCCTCGTTCGTCCTGCATATCGATTGCCTGAGCCCATCGGCGCATCTGGATACGGCCAAGCTGGCTTCGCAGGAGGTCACGCTGCGCCTGGTGCAAGCCGACGGCAAGCGGCGCGCGTGGCACGGTTACGTGGCGGATTGCGCATCGCTTGGCGGCGACGGCGGCCTCGCACGCTACCGCCTTCGCGTCGTGCCGTGGTTGGATCGGCTGCGCACGCGCAGCGACTGCTTCGTCTACCAGGACAAGACCGCGCTGGAGATCATCGAAGACGTCTTCAGCGAATATCCCACAGCGCATTACAAAATCGCGGCCACGCAGCCGTGCGCCAAGCGCTCGATCTGCTGCCAATACCGCGAAACCGACTATGCCTTCGTGATGCGTCTGCTGGCCGAGGAAGGCCTGTCGTTCCGTATCGAACACGAGCAAAGCGACGACAAGCAGCAGCAAGGCAGCGCCCAGTCACGCCACACCGTCGTCATCTTCGACAACGATGCGCAACGGCCTACCTGCCCGCAGCCGGAGATCCGCTTCCACCGCGTTGATGCCACCGAAAGCGACGACGCGATCGAGCGCTTCTCAAACGCGCACAGCGTCGGCACCAACGCAGTGACACTCGCCTCGTGGGACTACAAGGCCTTGGCCGCCACCAGCGCCCAAGCCAGCGCCAGTGACCCCGGTGGCGAACTGCCGACGCTGGAGCGTTTTGAAGCCTCGGGCTCGTATCAATATACGAATACGCAAGAGGCCAGCCGCGCCGCGCAACTGCGCATGCAGGCGCACGAAGGCGCATACCTGCGCTACGAGGGGCAAGGCAGCGTGCGCCAATTGGGCGCTGGCCAACGCTTTACGCTCACACAGCATTTCGACAGCAAGCACAGCGAGTTCGTCACGCTGCAGGTCGAGCACGAAGCCGCCAACAACCTCGGCGCTGACATCGCGCGTTTGCTCTCCACCACCGAGATCGAATCGGGCAGCTACCGCAATCGTTTCGTGGCTGTGCCGGCAGAGGCGCCCATCGTGCCGCCCTATCGCCGTCGCCCGACCGCGCCGGAGGGCCAGGCCGCCGTGGTCATCGCCGATGACGGCGCACCGCTTACCACCGACCGCGACCACCGCGTGCGCGTGCGCTTTCCGTGGCTGCGCGCACCGGAGGTCAATGCCTTTGCCGACCCGTCCAGCAGCGACCGCACGCAGGTCACCGCCTGGGTGCGCGTGGCCAGCGCCAGCGCGGGCCCGAACTGGGGCGGCAATCACCTGCCGCGCGCCGGCACGCAAGTGCTGCTGACGTTCATCGACGGCGACATCGACCGTCCGATGATCGCCATGCAGCTGCACAACGCGCAAGACGCCCTGCCCTGGGCCCCGGCCGATGCGCCGCTTGGGCAGGCATTGTCCGGCTGGCACTCGCAGGGCCTTGGCGGCGACGGCTACAACCAGTGGGTCGTCGACGATCACCCTGGCCAGTTGCGCACGCGCCTGGCAAGCTCCACCGCCAACAGCCAGCTCAACCTCGGCTATGTCACCTCGCACGGCGCCACGGGCGGAGACCGCGGCAACTGGCGCGGCACCGGCGCCGAACTGCGCACCGATGCCTGGGCCGTGGTGCGCGCGGGTGCGGGCCTGCTGCTCTCCACTACCGCGCGGGCGCAAGCCGGCGGCACGCTGCTCGACGCCCATGAAGCGCGCGGGCAACTCACCGCCGCGCAGAAGACTGCACAGCGCTTGTCGGACGCGGCCTCCAGCCAGCAAGCGCTGCCGCTGGCCGCCAACGAAGCCTTCGAGCCGATCGACAAAGCGCTCGACCCTGCGCAGGACGGCAAGTACCCCAGCAACGTCAACGGCCAGGATTCACAGCAGCCGGTCGACAAATTCGGTCAGCCGCTACTGGTGACCGAGTCGCCATCCAGCATTGCGCTCGCCTCGCAGGCCACGACCACCGTCTATGCGGGGCGCCATCTGCACGGCACCGCGCAGGCTGACTGGCACCTGGCAGCGGGCAATGTCATCGCTGCGGCGGCGGCAAAGGGCGTGAGTCTGTTCGCCCAGCGCAACGGCATCCGGGTGATTGCCGAAGGCGGGCCAGTGTCGATCCAGGCGCATACCGATGCGCTCGCCGTGCTGGCGGACAAGGCGGTTACCGTGACCTCGTCCGCCGATTCGGTCGAGATCCTCGCGCAGCAGAACATCGTGCTGCATGGCGGGGATTCGTTGATCCGGCTGGAAGGGAATGCGGTGACGTTTGAGACGTCGGGGTTGCTGTCGGTGAAGGGGGCTGGGCATCCGTTTGAGGGGCCTGGCGGGCAGGCGGCGGCGTTGCCGGCGTTGCCTGTGGGTGCTTTACCCCCGTCAACCGTGCTGCTTGAGCACACATATCACGACGGTCAGGGCTTAGCTGGCGCCAAGTACTTCGCCAAATTTGCAGATGGATCGGAGCGGCAAGGCGTTCTGGATAGCCAAGGTCGTGCGACGTTGGAAAACGTGCCTCCTGGCAGTGTGCAAGTCAGCTACGGCCCCATGCCAGGTGCCTTTGAGCGCAAGGACAAAACGCCGATGCCTAATCACGATCCGAACCCATCGGACAACAAGCTTTCCAAGCTCGTCGATAAGTACTTGTCGGCGAGCAAGACGCCAACCCCTTCCGCCTAAAGCATCCTCTGTCCGCACGTCATGTCTTCTTCTGATACTGCACAGGCGCCGGGTGGCCTGAGCTTAAGCAAGTTCAAATCCATTTGTGCCGACGTCGGCGATTGGACCTGGGGTATGGTCCAAGGTGCCTTCAACGAAAAGGCGACCTTCTCACAGATCCTCGTCGATGCCGTGATCGGCATGATTCCCTTGGTGGGCGATGGCACTGCGGTACGCGATCTGATCGCTGTGATCATGGGCTTGATCAACACCCCCAAGAAACGCGACGAGATCTTCGAGTGGATACTGCTGGTTGTGCTGGTCTTCGCGTTGATACCCGTGATCGGCGGCGTAGTTAAAGGCGTTGGTCGGATCCTAGTCAAAGTGTTCAAGGAAGCCGCTTTGCTGACCGGCGCGGCACGTGCGGCAAAGCTCATGGAGGGCGCGCAGGAAATCATCGCGTTCCTGAATCGTATCGGTGTCAAGAACGCGGAGCAGTGGTTGCTGAAACTCCGGTTTGCGGAGTACCAAGCGAAAATCATGGACCGCTTTGGTGCGCTAATGGATGTGCTCGACATCGCGCTACAGCTGATCAAGGCTAAAGCGGGCTCCATGATTCCGGCGAGCCTTGCCCAGCGAATTGATGCCCTGCGCAATGGCCTTGCGCTGGTCAAAGCCAAGGGGAGCGAAATGATCCCCAAGGCAATCAAGGAACTGGATCAGGAGCTGCGTGAGTTGCAGGCGTACGTCCGCTCAGGGGGAGAAACCACCAGCCGCGTTGCGCTGCATGAGGCCGCGACCGGCGAACGTGTCGCAACGAAAGCAGACGAAGCCAGGTTGGTGGAGGATGGAACGTTGCCAGCGCGGTCGGCCCGAGGCGGGTGGAAGCAAAACCCCGCAACGGCGAACGATAAGAAAAGCTGGGGAAAATTCTATGAGCCTGAGCCCGATTTTCCAGACCTGACCAAGCGCGTCGAAGACGGCCAACTACCCTATATCGCCGCTTACAGCGGCCGTATCGTCAATCGGGAATTAAAACAGGGCGAAGAGATTTTCCGGCTTTTTGGACCGGGCGGCGTCACCCATGGCGTAGATATCGACCCCAGCAAAGCGGCCGGGGCATGGTGGGGGCTGGGGTCCGCGCCCAAATCAGCCAAGGAGTGGCGGGAAATGGCCGGTGTGCTTGATGAGTTCAATCGCGACGGCTTCCTTGTGACCAGCAGAGTCGAAGGCAAGGTTGGCCCTAAAGCGGTTGTCGGCACCGTTTCAGAACAATCAGGGAAAAAACTGCCCGGCCAGTACCTGCCAGGCGGCGCAACGCAGGCTTACTTCTATCTAGACAAGACCTTCGCAGAACAACTCGTGGCCCACGGCGAGCAAGTCGTCGCAAGCGGAAAGCCCATGACACTGATCGATCCGGTCAGTGGCATGTCATTCCACATACGGCCCACCGGTTGGACTGACGCTAACGGCATCTGGGGCTACCTGTGGCGTCCCGGCAGCCGCACCGTGCATACCGCCAAGGTGGCTGAACACGAAGAAGCCTCCAAAGACAACCACGAAGTCGTTGTTACCCCATGAGCACGAATCAAGCTATACAAGGCGGCGTCATGCTGCCGACCGAACACGAGCGCAAGCAGATCTTTTACTGGCTCAAGCAGATCAGTTCTTACACCGCATGGAACCGTATCTTCGGGTTCTATCAGGCTTGGGTTCAAGCGGCCGAAGACTGTGCCCGCCGAGCCACAGAACCGGGCGGCCCTGCTGCGGATTACAAACTTATCCTCAACGGGCTAGCGCATTGCGAAGAGGCCGTGCTTCGTCTCAAGAAAGGCGACAAACGCATCTTCAAGTTCGATGCCAATGGTGAACTGGCCATGGCAAACCGCCTCCGCTCTCACTGGATGACGATGCTCTTCCGTATGGAGGATGGGGAAACACTGCAACGCGATGAAAGCAACACGCCTGGCTGGACGCAGTTTCATCAAGCACTGGTGGATCTGTCCGATGCCTGGGGCGAATGCTCTCCCGACATTCTCGAAAGCCAATGGCTAAATGAGCCCGCCCACACGATCTACGGCGATTGGTTCCGGGAAAACCTGCCTAAAATGCATTTCCCCTCTGCCCTACCTGACGTACCTACCCCGAGAGATGAGGTACTCATTCCCACCGGCAAGACAATTCCCTACTCGGGTATATGGGAACCCGTAGACGCACCCAAGCCCACGCTATTCAGCCTGTTCCGCAGCAATGAGAAACCTACGGGGCCGCTTCCTATCATTGGTTGCATGAACTATTTGCATGGCGGGTCGCCTGCGCCGATAGCGAAACAAGAAACTGCAGATGACAGCCTGCGGGTAAGTGTTACTTGGCGACTGCTCTGGCGCGATAACCGCTATGAGGACGGCACCATCCCCGCCGAAGAAGACGGCTACGTTTTCCTGAAACCCGATTCAGCAAAGGAAGAAGTGTTGTCTGTAGCATCTGGCGCTGACGATCCACTCATCTGGGCTGAAAGTGGGCAGCCGGCCCCCCAAACGGGCCGCTGGCTGGCCGAACATGACCTGCATGCCAGCATTACCCTGCAAGCCGGAGAAATCTTACCGATGCATCAGGGAAGAAAATCTCGTTGGACGCTCGCGCGGGCGTAACCGGATATCAAACGCCTTATCGCCTGTACGCGGCAGCGGGCTCGTTCGCTCGTTGTTCACGTCTGGCAATCACCTGCCGCGCGCCGGCACGCAAGTGCTGATGACGTTCATCGACGGCGACATCGACCGTCCGATGATCGCCATGCAGCTGCACAACACGCAAGACGCCCTGCCCTGGGCCCCTGCCGATGCACCGCGGCAAGCCTTGTCCGGCTGGCATTCGCAGGGCCTCGGCGGCGATGGCTACAACCAGTGGGGCGTCGACGATCACCCCGGCCAATTGCGCACGCTCTTGGCCAGCTCCACCGCAAACAGCCAGCTCAACCTCGGCTATGTCACCTCGCACGGCGCCACGGGCGGAGGCCGCGGCACCTAGCGTGGCACTGGCGCCGAACTGCGCACCGATGCCTCGGCCGTGGTGCGCGCGGGAGCCGGTCTGCTGCTCTCCACCACCGCACGAGCGGAAGCCGGCGGCACGTTGCTCGACGCCCACGAAGCGCGCGGGCAACCTAACGCAAACAACAAACTGTAGCGATCGGACTATGGCTTTCAAGGAGGTGCGCCGACAGAAATTTCTGGGCGAAAAAAATTACGCAGCACAAGAATACTGGTACGGAGAGTCGATTCGGCGTTCTCGTGCGCGACTGGCAACGGACACCGAATTAACGGAAAAAGCGGAATCGAGGTTTCGATGGTCAATCGCCTCCGAAGGATTGGAACGCTTGCTCCTCCGCTACACCGATGGCTGTCCGATCGATGAACTGCGGGATGAGTTGCCGGCAATCATCGAGGACTTTGACGCCTACATCGCAAACGAGATTTCCCCACGTCTGCAAGAACCCCCGCGCGCCGTAGCCGACACGCTCGAAATCACTCAACTCGAAGCTTACGTCTATGTGTTCTGGCTACTTGCCCTATGCAAGCTGCTGCGACGTGAGGCACTGATTCCCAAGGTGATGAGTTGGGTGGACAAGACGTTCGACTTCAACCGGGGGCGTGACATCCTTTTCGAAAATGTTGTACGGGCATTGACCGGAAGACACGTCGAAGCCGAAAAGGTTTTGCTGCATCCGCTTCCGTATCGACCACTCGGCCGGGCCACCCTGTACGCGCCAGAAGAGCGCCCCGCACTGGTCAAGGAATTCGTCGAAACTTGGTACAAACACATGAAGCCGTGCTATTGGCATGGCACACACATCGACGGCACGTCTTACTTCGGTTACTGGGCATTCGAAGCCGCTCTGGTCACTGTGCTGTGGGATATCGACGACAGTAGTTATCGTGACAACCTTGTTTATCCACGGGACTTGGTGGACTGGTACCGCTCGCATGCCGGCTCAGCACCGGACGGCACCCCGCCACGCACACCAGCCGGCGAGTCTTGTCCCAAAGAGGGTTGGTGGTTCACGCCCGCAGCAACTGACTCCCGTCGGTTCTTTAAGCAAGGCGAGACCATGCCGGAAGTGAAATCTGATTACGGCTCAACATTTTGGCAATGGGATAAAGACCAAGCGAAACCCGAACCCAAGCTGTGAAGCAAAGAAGTCCCGAACACCCTCTTCAGCAATGAAGTGCTGAGGAGGTTTTTCCATGTTCTGGCTTCTCTACTTGGCCCTGCCCGTCTACGCCGGGGAGCAGGTCGCCTCTCATGTCGCACCGAAGCACGGCTTGCTCGCGGGACTCAGTGTCCTGATTGCTGTAATGCTCGCCGTGCTGGTGCCGCAAACGGCTTTTCTCCTCTGGTTGAGTGCCGTCGTGGATCGTCCGAGCAAAGCCAACCCCGAGAAAGGGCCAGCTCGGACCACGGTAGAGAGCGCCAACGTCCCGATGCCGGAGAAGACTGGCGCGCGAGCACGTTTTCGCCAGCTGATCGTGTATCAGATAGAGCTGAACCAGGTTCTTAGCGACTACAACAGGGAGCAGCAAGGCAATCTGGTTTCAGACTATTTTGCCCTCTGTATATTGAAAGACTATGGAGCCGTCATTCACGCCGGAAATGTTGGTACACCAAACCAACTAAGGCAGGTGCTTGACCCTCTTTTGAAAGATCCAGACAATGCATCGAATCTTCCGAAATAAAGCTGCCGGATTTCTCTATTTTTTCTTCATTTCGTCGTGTAGCTTCGCGACTTCGAAGGGTTCGATCGGGCTCGCAGTTAAACAAACAGGTGAATTGCCTGTCGTATGTCTTGCGGCGGCTGATGAGAATGGAAATCAACCTGTTCGGGTCCATTTCGTCGGCGTTTCTCATGCAACGGGGTCTTTTGGAAGTGAGTCATACTGGCAGGTCGAGGTTCCGGAATCTTCGAAACCGCTCTATCTGAAGCGCGGCGAGTGCCTCACCTATGGCCAGGCTATCGCGGGCGCCAATATTCTGACGGAACCCAAAAAGCTCCAGCCCGGCGTGCTGTATGGAATCGGCCTTGTCCCGTACGACGCAGACTTCGTCTACGGCGCAAACTTTTGCTTGATCCCTCAACCCAACGGAAAGTTGAAAGTGGTTGATCCCGCAATTGAACGTGGCGTTTGCCCTGCCAAGTAGCTTCCGAGTTTTTATCTCGGGTATGTTGCGCACTAGCCCCCCGTCCTTATGCGGCAGGGCTCAATCCGTTGCACCACCCCGGGGAACGCTTGCGGGCAAGCACTATTCCCCTCCACCCGGCGCCAGCCCCACACGCTGATGGGCAGCTTGCTGTTTTGTGCCAAGAGTGCAGGAGAAGGAACGACAGAAATACGGTTCGATCTTGGGAAGAACATCGTCGACACGGCACGTGCATCAGGCATTCCGACAGCCGCACCGTGCATACCGCCAAGGTGGCTGAACACGAAGAAGCCGCCAAAGACAACCACGAAGTCGTTGTTACCCCATGAGCACGAATCAAGCTATACAAGGCGGCGTCATGCTGCCGACCGAACACGAGCGCAAGCAAATCTTTTACTGGCTCAAGCAGATCAGTTCTTACACCGCATGGAACCGTATCTTCGGGTTCTATCAGGCTTGGGCTCAGGCGGCCGAAGACTGTGCCCGCCGAGCCACAGAACCGGGCGGCCCTGCTGCGGATTACAAACTTATCCTCAACGGGCTAGCGCATTGCGAAGAGGCCGTGCTTCGTCTCAAGAAAGGTGACAAACGCATCTTCAAGTTTGATGCGAATGGCGAACTGGCTATGGCCGACCGTCTACTCACGTATTGGGAGAAGATGCTATTCCGCATGGAGGACGGGGAAACACTGCAACGCGATGAAGGCAACACCCCCGGCTGGACACAGTTTCACCAAGCGTTGGCGAAGCTGTGTGCGGCTTGGGGCGAGTGCGCTCCCGACATTCTTGAGCCTCGCTACCTCGATACGGAAACCTACACGTTCTGCAACGATTACCTCAGGGCGAAACTCAATCAGATGATATTTCCGAGTCCCCTGCCTGATGTGCCGGACCCCAAAGAGGACGTGCTGGTCTCCAGCGGAAAGATGACGCCCTATTCGGGTATTTGGGAACCCGTCGATGCCCCCAAGCCAAAACTGTTCAGCCTGTTCCGAAACAACGAACAGCCCAAGGGGTCGTTTCCCATCGTCGGCACAATGAGCTATCTGCACGGCGGCTCAAACGCCCCCAACATGGCCGCCTACGCCGAAGAACGCGGTTTACCGACCACGTGGCGCGTTCTTTGGCGCGATACCCGCTACGAGGATGGCACCATCCCCGACGAGGAGCGGGATTACGTCTTCCTGAAGCCAGAGTCAGCACAAGAAGAGGCTTCGTCAACTGTGTCTGCTACTCCCGATCTGCTCATCTGGGCGGAAAGCGGGCAACCAGCACCCCAAACGGGCCGCTGGCTGGCCGAACATGACCTACAAGCCAGCATCACACTCCAAGCAGGAGACATCCTACCGATGCATCAGGGAAGAAAATCTCGTTGGACGCTCGCGCGGGCGTAACCGGGCGGCAAACGCCTTATCGCGTTAAAGCGGCAACGGGCTCGTTCGCTCGTCGCTCACCCCTGGCAATCACCTGCCGTGCGCCGGCACGCAGGTGCTGCCGACTTTCATCGACGGCGACATCGACCGCCCAATCACCGGATGCGAAGTTCCAAATGAGCACGCCGCTTTATCCGCAGGAAATCTATCTGCTCGAACGCCACACCTCTGTCGAGTACTTCGGCGCGATGCGCAACGCGTGGCACGCGGCGGTCAACCATGTGGAAGACTGCCTTGCTCGATTCATGACAAAACTCCCAGCGGACTATCGCAGTCGCCCGCAACCTTTACAACCCGACATTGTCTGGGGACAGCGTGCGCTTCCGAATTTCCGCCAAACGGCGCTGATGCTCGACGACAGCTTCATCCGATTAACGCATCACGACTATGGCAGCACCATTTGGCAGTGGGATACGGATCAGGGCGAGCCCAAACTCTAGTGCTACAGCACAGTTTCTGGAACAAACTATGAGTCTTCTGCAAAAACTATTCGGTCGAAACACCACCAAAGTGGCCACCAACCCGCCGTCACCGCCAAAGGACGAAGACACCTCCGCCGACATCGCCCCCGAACTCGCCTCTGCCCTGAAGGCCTACCAGCAAGGCCAGCACGAAGCTGCCATCGCAGCTGCTGCGCCCTACGCGAGTCACCACGCCGACGCCAACCGCCTCTGCGCGCTCGCCTATTCGGACATGCGCCGTTATCCCGAGGCGTTTCCTTACTGGCTTGCGCTGTTCGAACAGGAGCCCAGCGCGCACAACGCACTACAGTTGGCGACCACCTCGGTCATGTGCGGCGAATTGAAGCGCGGCGAAGCGTGGCTGATGAAGTTCGACGAGGTCAATGAGCAGACGCACGAAATGTCCAGCGTCACGGCCCGCACGCAGTTCATCTCGTCGCTCACGCAGAGCGGGCACATGGCCGAAGCGTTGCCGTACCTGGATTGGCTGCGCGATGTCTATGCGCATGTCCGCATTACGGATTCGCATTTTCTGTACATGCGCGGCATCCCGTTCTTCCTCAGCTTCCTGGAGAACAGCCTGCCCATTCTCAAGGCAAACATGCCGAACGACAGGATCGTCGATTGGTATGGAACTTTGGTGGGAAAATTGGACGAGGAAGGCGAGGCACAACTTGAGCAGTGGCGGCAATCATTGGTTGTCACGGCGGGCACTTGAACGTGCCCTGCTGCGACACCAGCGTGCAAAGTGATATGAGCAAGAGAGGCCTTTCGCGATTACTGGGGCTCTTCTGCATCGCAGTCGCCATTGCAGGCTGCACGCCAGACGATCCGCGCCCTAACACCAACGTGACAGCACTTTCGCAGCACATCCACCTCAGCATGCCTCCCGCGGCTGCCCGCTTCGAGATAGCCACCCTTCCAGAGCGCAACGACGAAGGCGTACCAGGGCCGACGGACTACGTTGCCCTGATCGCTGCGATCCGGCCACAGGGCCCCGACAACGCGATCATCGCGAATCAGCCCCGCATTGGTGAAGCGGCCGCAGTTCCGGAAGCGTTCCTGCGTGCCTGGCTTTCCGAGGCAGAGAAAGACGCATTGCAACGAGCAGCCGCGCCAGGCGGTACGGCGTACAACATCAGAGCGTTGACGAGCCAGGCCGCCAAACGCGCGATCGCAGTCCCCCTGAATGCCGGCGAGTGGGTCTTATACATCGAGTACGTCGCGCCATAGCCGTCAGCCCTTCAAGGGGCGATCAACTACTCCCCCGCAGCGGGCGCCAGCACCTCACGCTGCCCATTGCGCCCCATCGGCGACACCAGCCCAGCCGCTTCCATCTGCTCAATCAGCCGCGCGGCACGGTTGTAACCAATGCGCAGTTGACGCTGCACGGAGGAAATCGACGCGCGGCGCGTGTTGAGCACAAACGCCGCGGCTTCGTCGTAGAGCGGATCGGCTTCTGCGTCTGCGCTTTCGCCTCCGAACAAATCCCCGCTCGCGGCAGCTTCGGCTGGATCGCCGGCGAGGATGGCCTCGTCGTACTCGGGTTCACCAAATTGTTTCCAGTGTTCGACCACGCGGTGCACCTCTTCGTCGGCGACGAACGCGCCGTGCACGCGTTGCGGATAGCCGGTGCCCGGTGGCAAGAACAGCATGTCGCCCTGGCCAAGCAGGGATTCGGCGCCCATCTGATCGAGAATCGTGCGCGAGTCGATCTTGGATGACACCTGGAACGCCACACGCGTGGGAATGTTCGCCTTGATAAGGCCGGTGATGACGTCCACCGACGGCCGCTGCGTCGCCAGAATCAGGTGGATGCCGGCGGCGCGGGCCTTCTGTGCGAGGCGCGCGATCAGTTCTTCGATCTTCTTGCCGGCCACCATCATCAGGTCGGCCAACTCGTCGATGACGACCACGATCAGCGGCAGCGTCGAGAGCGGCTCGGGCGCATCGGGCGTGAGCGAGAACGGGTTCGGCACCTTGCGGCCGGCCTGTTCCGCGGCCCGGATTTTCTGGTTGTAGCCGGCCAGGTTGCGCACACCCAAGGCCGACATCAGGCGGTAGCGCTTTTCCATTTCGCCAACGCACCAGTTGAGCGCGTGCGCGGCCTGCTTCATGTCCGTCACGACCGGCGCCAGCAGATGCGGAATGCCCTCGTACACAGAGAGCTCCAGCATCTTCGGGTCGATCATGATCATGCGCACGTCGTCGGGCGTGGCCTTGTACAGCATCGACAGGATCATCGCGTTGACAGCCACCGATTTGCCCGAGCCGGTCGTGCCGGCCACGAGCAGGTGCGGTGCGCGCGCGAGATCGGTCACCACCGGGTTGCCGGTGATGTCCTTGCCCATGGCCAGCACGAGGTGCGACGCGTGCGACTGGAAATCCGCCGCGTTCACGACTTCCGACAAGCGGATCATTTCGCGCTTGGCGTTGGGCAATTCCAGGCCCATGCACGTCTTGCCGGGAATCGTCTCGACCACGCGGATGGACGTCACGCCCAGCGCGCGTGCCAGATCCTTCATCAGCCCGACGACTTGCGCGCCGCGCACGCCGATCGCGGGGTCGACCTCGAAACGCGTGATGACCGGGCCGGCCGAGGCACCAACGACCGTCACCGGCACCTTGAACTCCGCCAAGCGCTGGGCGATCAGGTTGCTGGTCTCTTCCAGATGTTCGGCGGAGACCGCTTCCGCGCTGGTTGATGCGGCGGTCAGCAATGCGGCGCCCGGCAAGCGGTAGTCGACGATGCGCGGTGCAGCAGGAGCCGGAACAGGAGCCGGCGCCGGTGCCGGCACGGGTACTGCGACGACTGCCGGTGCCGCACGTGACACCACCTCCCCCACCACGGCAGGCAAGACGATGCGCGGCTTGGGCGTGGGCAATGCAGGTGCTGCTTCGGGCTGCGCGACCGGCTCGATAACCGGCGTGGCGGGCAGCACTTCCGCCTCGGGCAGTGCTTCGACAATCGGAGCGGCTTCAGCTTCAACTACCGGCTCGGCAACCTCCGGCTCGGGCATCGTCGCTACGGCGGGCGCCATCAGCCCGCGCAGTTCGGCCAGGAGCGCTTCCGCCTCCTGACGTACAGCATCCAGGTCGACGGTCTGGGTTTCTGCAACGGCGGCTTGCGCGTCCACCAGCTCCGGCACCGTGGATTCGGCCGGGACAACCCGCTCGCTTGGCGGCGTAGCCTGCGTCTCAGGTGCCGCTGGTGCTGGTGCCTTTGTCTGCAGACCCAGTTGTGGTTGATGGAACGGGCTGCTGACGATGGTGGCACGCGGCTTTGGGCGTGCTGGAGGCGCTTGCGGCGGAATGGCTGCTGCGGCAGGCGGCGCCGTCTTCGCGCTTGTGGGCGCGTCTGCCGGCGCGCCCTTCTTTGCGTCGAGCAGCGGCCAGATCTCGCCCGGCTGCGGCGGTGACGGGCGCGTGCGCGGGGGTGGCTGCCATGCGGGCTGCCGTCGCGCAGAAACGGCTTCGATGCCACGGTGACGCACGGCCGGCTGCGCGGGGCCGGTGTTACCGCTCCAACGCGCCTCCCCTGCTCCGCCGAGGCCGAGCGCGGTCGGCTTCAAGCCGTCGTCAACGGGCTCATCGTGGCGTGTGTCCGGCTCGGAAGACGCCTCGGTATCAGCAGTGCGGTGGCGGTTGAACACTTGACCCCACGATCGCCCGAACACCATGGGCGCGACCCAGATCAGCACACCGAGCATCAGCAGGAACGCGCCCGTCCAGCCCAGCATGTGCGAGAACAGCGACGATACTGCGCGCCCGGCAGCACCTCCGGCCTTGTCCTGCGGATCGGCGCCAGAGGTCAGGGCTTCAAGCGCGGCGCTGGCGCTCAGGGCGACGAGCGTCACCAGCCAGAGCCGCACGGTGCCCCGGCCTTTCAGAAAATCCCGCTCCCCCGCCAGCGCGCGCGTTACATACCGCCACACCAACGGCAGCAGCCACACGGTGGAAATGCCAAACCAGCCAAGCACCATTTCAAACGCCATCTGCAAATACCAGGCCGCGATTGTAGCGGGGCGCGCCACCGTCATGAGAATCGCCCGACCGAAAAACACCCGGCCGGGCTTACTGACAACACGATTCAGCGCAGCGTGCCCGATGCAGTGGCCCGTGTGCTTGCGCTGCACGCGGCCGTGCTGTTCTCGGTGGTCGCGGCCGGGGTGGGCGCCTATATCGGCTCGCTGGCGGGTGCGATGCTCGCCACCCGCGACGAGCCCAATCCCGCGCAGCCGCCTGACGCCACCCTGCGCACGCGCCATTCCGGCGTGCTGCTGGCGGCGCGCGTGACACCCGAGCGCGAGGCCGAAGCCGCGCGCATTCTGGCCAGCGCCGGCGGGATGGATGTCGAAGAAGCCGCAGGCCGCTGGCGCAACGGCGAGTGGGTCGACTTCGACCCGCTCAGCCCTGCCAAGCTCAATCCGAAGATTGCTCAGCGGGCTGCGTGATCGACGTTGGCGACAAGAGAAATCAAACCGCCGTACTGGGCGCCGTTCCGCCTCGCTGCACTGGCACCGGACGCGCCTGGTTGTCGTTGAGCATGGTCCACACGAGGATGGCCGCCACGATGTCGAACACGGCCAGCGCCACGAACAGCGGGTTGTAGCCGATGGTCGTTGCCAGCGTGCCGACCGCCAGCGAGAAGAGCATGCCGCCCAGGTAGCCCGACATGCCTGCCAGCCCCACGGCCGTGCCGACCTCATGCTTGCCGAACATGTCAGACGTGAGCGTGTAGAGCGCGCCAGAGAGCGTCTGGTGCGCAAAGCCACCCACGCAAAACAGCGCAATCGCCGTGTAGGGGCTCGTCGCCAGACCAATGCAAGCCGGGCCGATCATGCACAGACAGCCCGTCACCATCACCAGCTTGCGAGACGTCACGAGCGATACCGAGAAGCGCTTCTGGAACCACGGCGCCAGATAGCCACCGAGCACGCAGCCCACGTCTGCCGCCAGGAACGGCAGCCAAGCAAACAGGGCGATCTCTTTCAGGTTCATATGGCGCTCGGTGGCCATATAAAGCGGAATCCAATAATTGAACGTCTGCCACGCCGGCTCCGACAGAAAGCGCGGGATGGCGATGCCCCAGAACCGGCGGCCACTGACGATCTTGCCCCACGAGGGCTTGGGCGCATTCGCGTGGTCGTCCGAGGTTTCCTGGCCGGCGCGGATGTAATCGCGCTCCTCTTCCGACAAGCGGTGATGTTTGGCCGGCACGCGATACAGCAGGAACCACAGCACGCTCCACACCAACCCGATCCCGCCAATCACGACAAAAGCAAAGCGCCAGTTGCCGTGCAAGATGCACCAGACCACCAGCGGAGGCGCCACCACCGCGCCCACGGAGGAGCCAATGTTGAACCAGCCGGTTGCAATCGACCGCTCCTTGGCCGGGAACCACTCCGCCGTTGCCCGCAGCGCCGAAGGAAAACCTGCTGCTTCCGTCATCCCGAGCATCGCGCGGAACGCGGCCAGCGACAGCCAGCTTCCCGCCGTACTGTGCAGCAGGCAGACCACCGACCACGCCGCCGCAAACAGCGCAAAACCCAGCTTGGTGCCCAGCACGTCAAGGACGTAACCCGCCACTGGCTGCATCACCATGTAGGCCGCCTGGAATGCCGCAACGATGTAGCCGTACTGCTGCGTGCTGATGTTCAGCACCTTGTTCACTTCGGGCGCCGCCACGGCCAGCGCATTGCGGGCCAGGTAGTTCATGATCAGGCCGCTGAGTACCAGGACGATGATCCACCAGCGCAAGCCTTTGATGGGTTTCATGTGTTGTCTCCTAAGAGCCCCGGTGTGTTCTTGTGTGCGGGGCGTATTGCAGGTTCAAAGGTGCAAGACGGGTTCCGGCAATCCGGTCACGCCCGGGCGCACGGCAAACGTGGCGCCCGAGAGCGGGTCGTCGCCGATCAGGATCGACGTAACGAACAGGGTATCCAGCCCAGGCCCGCCGAACGCGCACATGGCAGGTTTGGACGTGGGAATGGCGATGCTCCGATCGAGACGACCGTCCGGCGTGAAGCGATGCACAAACCCCGCATCGTTACCGCAGATCCAGTAGCAGCCGTCGGCATCCACCGCAGCGCCATCGGGGCGGCCCGGGTGCGCGTTCATGTCGATGAAGACGCGGCGGTTGTGCGGCGTGCCGCTGTCAACGTCGTAGTCGAAGGCCCAGATGGTCTGGCGGCTTGCGTGCGAATCCGACAGATACATCGTCTTGCCGTCGGGGCTGAAGGCCAGGCCGTTCGGCACGATCAGATCGTCGATGACGGCATCGACACGCCCGGCGCGAGCGGCCTCCGCGTCAAAGCGATACAGCTTGCCGAGCGGCAGACCTAGCGAGGTGTCGAACACCATCGTGCCGGCCCACAAACGGCCCTGGCGGTCGCAGCGGCCGTCGTTGAAGCGCATGTCAGGGCGCGAGTGCGCCACCGTGGCGAGACGCTGCAGCGGGCCAAGCTCGGCGCCGGCGCGGGGCTGTGGTGCGAGGAAGATACCCGTCTCCATGGCCATCGCCCAACCGTTGGACGTCATGGCAATACAGCCGGCCATCTCAGGCAGCGCCCAGCTGTTGGTCTGGCCGGAGAAGAAGTTCCAGCGCCACAGCCTGCGGCCCGGAATGTCCGTCCAGTACAGCGCCTGCTCGCCGGCGTGCCAGATGGGGCTTTCGCCCACACCGCATTGCATGCTGCCAACGCGCTCGACAGTCGGCTCTACATTCACTTGCATTGCGTCAGTCTCCGAACGGGCCGGCTTTGACAAACGCTCCGCCCTGGTACTGCGCAGCCGGGTCATCGGCGGGCAGCGGCGGTTGTGCTTCGACCTGTGTGCGGAAGATCTCGCTCGTCTCCGTAGGTGTGTAGCCAAGGTGCGCGGCGTGGCGGTTGTCCCACCAGCGGTCGCGATTGTTCGACATGCCGTACACCACGGTAAAACCCACGCTCGGCACGAACAAGGCGCGGCGGATAAGCTGCTCCAGGTCGTCGTAGCCGAGCCAGGTGACGAGCATGCGGCGGTCCTTCGCTTCTGCAAACGAAGAGCCGATGCGGATGGCCACCGTTTCGATGCCGTAGCGATCGAAATAGAAACTGGCCAGTTGCTCGCCAAACACCTTGCTCAGCCCGTAGTAGCCATCGGGCTTGGTGGGCGAGGTGCTGTCGATCACCTCGCCCTGCTTGTAGAAACCGATGGTGTGGTTCGAGCTGGCGAACACGATGCGGCGCACGCCATGACGACGGGCAGCTTCGTACAGGTTGTAGGTCCCTGCTATGTTGGCCGGCAGGATCTCTTCAAACGGCCGCTCGACCGACACGCCGCCAAGATGCACGATCGCATCCGTACCGGCGACAAGCGCATCGACGGCCTTCGCATCCGCCAGGTCACACGGTGCGAGCTCCTCGCCGGTGCGCGCTTCGCCAAGATTTGATATATCAGACAAGCGCAAAAAATCGGCGTATTTGGGCAGACGCTCGCGCAGCACCTTGCCGAGGTTGCCGCCTGCGCCAGTGAGCAGCAGGCGGTGGCAACGCGTGGTCACCCCCGCGAGGGGGTCGGGTTGAACGTGGACTTCAGTGGTCATATCAGGTCACCGGGGCGGGATTGAACAGCGCCAGCGCATTATGCAGGCCCAGCTTGTCGGCGCAAACTTCCTTGCGGCCGCTCGCCACGTCAAGAATCAGGTGGAACAGCTCCCAGCCGATGTCGGCAATGCTCGCTTCGCCCGTGGCAATGCGGCCGGCGTCGAGGTCGATCAGGTCGTGCCAGCGCTCGGACAGCGCCTTGCGCGTCGATACCTTGATGACCGGCGCCATGGCCAGTCCATACGGCGTGCCGCGGCCAGTGGTGAAGACCTGAAGGTTCATGCCGGAGGCCAACTGCAACGTGCCGCAAACGAAATCGCTCGCGGGTGTCGCGGCAAAGATCAGGCCCTTGCGACGCACCTTCTCGCCCGGGCCGAGCACGTCAACGATAGGCGTGCTGCCCGACTTGACGATCGAACCCAGCGCCTTTTCCACCACGTTGGACAGGCCGCCTTTCTTGTTCCCCGGCGACGGGTTGGCGCTGCGGTCGGTCTGGCCGCCGCTCAGGTAGTCGTCGTACCAGGCCATCTCGCGCAGCAGCGCACGGCCGACGTCTTCGTCAATGGCGCGCGGCGTAAGCAGATGGATGGCGTCACGCACTTCGGTCACTTCCGAGAACATCACGGTACCGCCTGCGCGCACGATCAGGTCCGCCGCAAAACCCACTGCGGGGTTGGCCGTTACACCCGAAAACGCATCGCTGCCGCCGCACTGCACCCCGACCACGAGATCGGACGCCGGGCAGGTTTCGCGCTGGCGCTTGTTCAGGTGTTCCAGGCGGCGCTCGGCCATCTCCATGATGGCGTCGGTCATGCCGATGAAGCCGTCGAAGGCTTCGTCCTGCAGACGCAGCACCGGCGAATCCGCCGTGCCTGCCACTTCGATGGGAATACGGCCACCCGGCGCGAGCCTTTCCGGCACGAGGCGTTCGGGCACGAGCTTTTCGCAACCCAAGCCGATCACCATGATCTCGCCGCCAAAGTTCGGGTTCAGCGCCAGGTTCTGCAGCGTGCGAATCGGCACGATGGCGGCCGGCGCATTGATGGCCACGCCGCAACCGTACACGTGGTTCAGCGCCACCACATCGTCAACGTTCGGGAAGCGCGGCAGCAGCTCGCGCTTGATACGGCCGACCACGTAATCCGTCACGCCGGCCACGCACTGCACGCTGGTCATGATGCCGAGCACGTTTTTCGTGCCGACCGTGCCATCTGCGTTGCGATAGCCCTCGAAGGTGTAGCCCTCCAGTTTGGCCAGCTTGGGATCGGGGCGCGTGGCCAGCGGCAGCTCATCCAGCGCGGGTGCGGACGGTAGCTTCACGGCGTGCTCATTGACCCAGCTACCGCGCGGAAGCGGCTTCACGGCATAGCCGATCACCTCGTTGTAGCGGATGATGGCGTCGCCTTCGGCCAGGTCGACCAGCGCCACCTTGTGGCCTTGCGGCACGCCTTCGACGAGCACAGTGCCATCGGCCAGTGCCGTGCCGGCCGGCAAGCCGCGCGCATTGACGACGATGGCGACGTTGTCACCATCGTGCACGCGGATCGTCAGCGCCTTTTCAGTTGCGTTGCCGGCTTCAGGGGCCAGCGTCGGTTCAGACATCACAGACTCCGTGATTGATTCAAACGGGTTTTGCTTCAACGTCCCAGGCTCGGACGTTTCGGGTCATACGTCCAGCCTGGGACGAGGTATTGCATGGCCATGGCGTCGTCACGCGCGCCAGGGCCCAGGGTGTTGTAAAGCGCATGGGCCGCCATGACGCGCTCCATGTCGATTTCGATGCCAAGGCCCGGACGCTCCGGCACGGCCACGTGGCCGCCCTGGATGCGCAGCGGCTCGTGCGTCAGGCGCTCCTCGGCTTCCTGCCAGATCCAGTGCGTATCGATGGCCGTGATGTTGCCCGGCGCGGCAGCGGCCACATGCGTGAACATCGCCAGCGACACATCGAAGTGGTTGTTGGAGTGTGAGCCCCACGTCAGGCCCCACTCGTCGCACAACTGCGCCACCCGCACGGAGCCTTGCATGGTCCAGAAATGCGGATCGGCCAACGGAATATCGACCGCATGCAGCTGGACGGCGTGGCCCATCTGGCGCCAATCGGTGGCGATCATGTTGGTGGCCGTCGGGATGCCGGTGGCACGCTTGAATTCGGCCATCACTTCACGGCCCGAGTAGCCGGCTTCGGGTCCGCACGGGTCTTCGGCATAGGCCAGCAGATGCCCCTGGCCCTTGCACAGCGCAATCGCCTCGTTGAGCGACCATGCGCCATTCGGGTCCAGCGTCACACGGGCGTGCGGGAAGCGCGCCTTGATGGCGGCAATCGCTTCCATCTCTTCGGCACCGCGCATCACGCCGCCCTTGAGCTTGAAATCGGCAAAGCCGTAGCGCGCGGTGGCAGCTTCGGCCAGGCGTGCGATGGCGTCGGGCGTCATCGCGGCTTCGTGGCGCAGGCGCAGCCAGTCGTCGGCGCCGTTGGCGCCATCCAGGTATGGCAGGTCGGTCTTGCGACGGTCGCCCACGTAGAACAGGTAGGCGAGCATGGGCGCGCTATCGCGCTGCTGGCCGGCACCGAGCAGCTCTGCCACCGGTACCTCCAGGAACTGGCCAAGCAGATCGAGCAGCGCTGCCTCCACCGCCGTGATGACGTTGTCCATGCGCAGATTGATCTCGTGCGGCTGGCGCAGCACGGCGGCTTCCGAGGCCGAGGTCACCTGGTGCACCGTCGCCTGGTGCGCGGCATTGCCGCCACCCGCCAACGCCCGGCGAATGCTGTTCAGCACACCGTTGGTACGACCGACCGATTGACCAACCACCAGCGGAATCACGCGTTCCAGCGCCTGACGGATGCCCTCTCCGCCCGGCACCTCGCCCACGCCGGTGCGCCCGGCGTTGTCCTTCAGGATGACGAGGTTGCGCGTAAAGAACGGAGCATGCGCGCCGCACAGGTTCAGCAGCATGCTGTCGCGGCCCGCGACAGGGATCACCTGCATCTCCGTCACACGCGGTGTATGGGTGCGCGCGCCAGATTCGATCGATTGCAACGTCACTTCCAAGGCTCCCGTGGCTTACAGCGGCTTGAGTTCCACACGCTTGATCTCGCCCACCATGAACAGGTAGCAGACGATGGCAACCGCGGCGTGGATACCCACGTACACCAGCGCACCGTTGAACGAGCCCGTGGTGTTGACGATGTAGCCGATGGCGATGGGGGTTGTGATGCTCGACAGGTTGCCGAACGTGTTCATCAGCGCGCCCGACAAGCCGGCGATCTGCTTGGGCGCCGTATCCGAGTTCACTGCCCAGCCCAGCGCACCGAGGCCCTTGCCGAAGAACGACAGCGCCATGACCGCCACCACGATGGCCTGCGCATCGACGTAGTTGCAGATCACCATGGTCATGGAGAGCAGCATGCCCAGCACGATCGGCACCTTGCGCGCCACCGACAGCGACGCACCACGGCGCAGCAGCGCGTCAGAGATGATCCCGCCCAGAATGCCGCCCAGGAAGCCGCACACCGCCGGAATCGACGCGACGACGCCCGCCTTCAGGATCGACATGCCGCGCGCCTGCACCAGATACACCGGGAACCACGTGATGAAGAAGTACGTGAGCGCATTGATGCAGTACTGCGCGATGTACACACCCATCAGCATGCGGTTCTGCAGGAGCTGCTTGACGTAGCCGAGTTTCGGCCCTTCCGTCTTTGCCACGCCCGCACGGTCCATGTTGACCAGGCCGCCGCCGGCTTCGATGTACTCGATTTCGGCACGGTTGACGCCCGGGTGGTCCTTCGGTTCGTGCACGAACGCCCTCCACACGACCGCCATGACGACACCGATCACGCCCATCACGATGAACACGTGATGCCAGCCGAACGCGTGCACCAGCCAGGCCATCAGCGGGGCAAACACCACCGTGGCGGCATACTGCGCGGAGTTGAAGATGGCCGCTGCAGTGCCGCGCTCATTGGCCGGAAACCACGCTGCCACGATACGGCTGTTCGCAGGGAAGGACGGCGCCTCTGCCGCGCCCACGAGGAAGCGCAGGAGAAACACCATGACGATGGCTGTCGCGCCGGTAAAGAAGCCGATCGCACCCTGCGCCAGCGTAAACAGCGACCACAGCAGAATGCTGAACGTGTACACGCGCTTGGAACCGAAGCGGTCAAGCAGCCAGCCGCCCGGAATCTGCGCAATCACATAGGCCCATCCAAACGCCGAGAAAATATAGCCAAGCGACACGGCATCGATGCCGAGCTCCTTCTGCATGGCCGAGCCGGCAATGGAGATGGTCGCCCGATCGGCGTAATTGATGGTCGTCACGATAAACAGCATCGCGAGGATCATGAAACGCACGCGGCTCATGCGCTCAGCGCGCGGCACGGCCTGTGCTCCCACTGCGGGGGCCTTGATGTCCATCGTCTCCTCCTTAAGCCGGCACCCGTCGTACCGGTCGGTTCAAGTTGCCGGGTCCTGTGCGGCCCGGCGTGTTGTTTTTGCTATTCGACTGTTACGGCTTCAGGCCCAGCTTCCATCCACCAGGCGGCGCAGCTTGAGCGGATTGGCGTCCTGCAGTGCCTCGGGCAGCAGTTCGGCCGGCAGATCCTGGTAGCACACCGGGCGCAGGAAGCGCTCGATGGCTGCCGTGCCGACCGAAGTCGTGCGTGCATCCGTCGTTGCCGGCCAGGGGCCGCCGTGCACCATGGCCTGGCACACTTCGACGCCCGTCGGCCAGCCGTTGGCCAGAATGCGCCCCGCCTTGCGTTCCAGAATCGGCAGCAACGAACGCGCGATGTCTGTGTCACCCGCATCCAGATGCAGCGTGGCGGTCAACTGGCCTTCGAGCGATTCGGCCAGCGCGCGCAGCTCTTGCGCATCGCGACAGCGCACGACCAGGCCAGTGGCACCGAAGATCTCGTCGTGCAGCGTCGGCTGCGCCTGGAAGCTCTTCGCATCGGTGATGTAGAAGCCGGCTTGCCCGCGGTTGGGTTGGTCGCTCTCTTGCCCGCGTGCCACGCAACGCACGTTGGCCTCGGCGGCCAGCTTGTCGACACCGCGCGTGTAGGCGGTGTGGATGCCCGCCGTGAGCATCGGCTGCGCAGCCACGTCGCCCATGGCAGCAGCGGCGGCAGCTTCAAAGGCATCCAGTTCCGGCCCGTCGATGGCCAGCAGCAGGCCCGGGTTCGTACAGAACTGGCCAGCGCCCATCGTGAGCGACGCCACGTACTGCTGGCCCAGCGCGGCAGCACGCTTGGCCAGTGCATCGGGCAGCAGGAAGACGGGGTTGATGGCACTCAGCTCGCCATACACCGGAATCGGCTGCGGACGGGCCTGCGCAATGCGCAACAGCGCCTGACCGCCTGCGCGCGAGCCGGTAAAGCCAACGGCCTGGATACGCGGATCGGCCACCAGTGCGCCAGCTGCTTCGTTGTCCGCCAGGATGAGCGAGAACACACCCTCCGGCAGCCCGCACTGCGCAACCGCAGCTTGAATGGCGCGACCCACCAGCTCAGACGTACCCGGGTGCGCCGGATGGGCCTTCACCACCACCGGGCAACCCGCAGCCAGCGCCGACGCGGTATCACCACCCGCCACCGAGAACGCCAACGGGAAGTTGCTCGCACCAAACACCGCCACCGGGCCCAGCGCAATGCGGCGCAAGCGCAGGTCCGAGCGCGGTAGCGGCTTGCGCTCCGGCAGGGCCGAATCCAGGCGCGCGCCCACGGCGTCGCCGGCACGCACCACGCTTGCAAAGAGGCGCAGTTGGTTGCACGTGCGGCCACGCTCGCCTTCCAAGCGCGGACGCGGCAGTGCCGATTCGGCCATCGCGCGTTCGATCAGCGCATCGCCCAGCGCCTCGATCTGGCTGGCGATGGCTTCCAGGAAGGCTGCTCGGGTTTCCGGTGCGGTCTCGCGGTAAACGTCAAAAGCCGCGGAGGCCAGTTCAGCGGCGCGTGCGGCATCGGCCTTGGAGGCCAGGGTGAATTCGGGTTCGAGCCATTCCCCGGTGGCGGGGTTCATGGCGCGAACCTTGCCGGCACTACCCGCTACGCGGGCAGCACCCAACAACAGTTCGCCGCTCAATTGCATATCGATTCCTTGTGTTTTCGGTTGCGCTCAGGCCGCCAGCTTTTCCACTTCGGCAATGCGCGACACCAACGCAGACAGTTCTGCCGTCTCGGCGTCGGTCAGGTCGGTCAAAGGGGCACGGACCGGACCTGCGTCACGGCCGATGACCTTCATACCGGCCTTGACGATCGACACCGCATAGCCGCGCTTGCGATTGCGCAGCTGGATGTACGGCAGCACGAACTCGTTGAGCATCTTGTAGACCTTGGCATTGTCGAACGCTCGCACGGCGGCGTAGAACTCTAGCGCGAACTTCGGCACGAAGTTGAAGATGGCCGACGAATACGTCGACACACCCATCGTCAGGTACGGCAGCGCAAAGGTCTCGGCGGTCGGCAGGCCACCCACGTACGTGAAGCGATCGCCCAGGCGGGCGTAGATGCGCGTCATCAGTTCCAGGTCGCCCACGCCGTCCTTGAAACCGACCAGGTTCGGGCAGCGGTCTGCCAGGCGTTCGAGGTGGTTCTCGTCGAGGATCTGGTTGGCGCGGTTGTAGACGATCACGCCCAGCTTGGTCGATTTGCAGACCTGCTCCACGTGCGCGGCCACGCCGTCGGCGGAGGCTTCGGTCAGGTACGGCGGCAGCAGCAGGATGCCGTCGGCGCCGGCAGCTTCAGCGGCCTTGCAGTATTCGATCGATTCGGCCGTGCCGCGGCCAGCGGGGGCGATCACCGGAATCTTGCCGGCAGTTTCAGCCACTGCGGCGCGCACCACGCGGTCGGTTTCAGCCGCGGTGAGCGAGAAGAATTCGCCCGTGCCACCGGCGGCAAACAGGCCGGCTGCATCGTGGCTGAACAGCCAGCTCAGGTTGGCGCGATACGCTGCCTCGTCGAACGACAAGTCCGACGCCTTGAAGTGCGTGACCGGGAAGGACAGCAGACCAGAGCCGATCTGTTGGGCGAATTCTTTGGGGCTGTATCGGGACATGTCTCGCTCGCGATGAATGCGTGTTGTTGATGAACGAATTCTTGCACCCGGATCGATTCAAGTCCAAGCCAACTGCTGACTCGATTAATACAGAACTTGTATTGATACAGGGTCTTCCCTAAGTCTCCGATTTCGATGCTGCAGCCGCACGTGACGGCGCGGCCGCGTCTGGTCAGTGGCGCGTCACACCGCGCCCTCGGCCTCCACGTAAAGGGCGTACAGCGAGTGCGAACTCGCCATGTAAAGGCGGTTGTTCTTCGGCCCGCCGAAGGTCAGGTTGGGGCAGCGTTCCGGCAGGTGGATGAAGCCGATCGGCTTGCCGTGCGCGTTGAAGATCTTCACGCCGTCGTAGTCGGCTGAATTGATGCCCAGGCGCCCGTCCGAGCCCCAGCCGCACCAGAGATTGCCGTCCTTGTCGACGCGAAAACCATCCAGCGCCCCCGCGCCGTTGGCGTCGATCAGCTTGGTCTTGTTGGACGCCGTGCCGTCGGGCGCGATGTCGTAGCTCCAGATGCTGCGCGACGGCGTGCCCTTCCACTCAACCACGTAGAGTTTCTTCTCGTCGGGCGAGAACGCCAGGCCGTTCGGGTTGACGAGGTCGGTGATGATCGCGCGGATGCTGCCGTTCGGGTCGATCCGATAGACGTTGGTGGTGGCCTGTTCGGGCTGCGCCTTGAAGCCCTCCCAGTTGCCGTTGATGCCGAACGTCGGGTCCGTGAACCAGATGCTGTCGTCGGACTTGACCACGATGTCGTTAGGCGCGTTCAACCGCTTGCCCTGGTATTGATCGGCCAGGACGGTGATGCTGCCGTTGAATTCGGTGCGCGTGATGCGACGCGTCACGGAGTGCTCGCACGTGACGAGGCGCCCCTGCCGGTCGCGCGTGTTGCCGTTGGCGTAGTTCGACGGCTCGCGGAACACACTGAACGCACCGTTCGTCTCGTCGTATTTCATGATGCGGTTGTTCGGAATGTCGCTCACGAGCAGGTAGCGCCCGGCGGGAAAGTAGACGGGCCCTTCGGCCCACCGCATGCCGGTGGCAAGTTGCTCCACCGAGCTGCTGTACAGGCGGTATTTCAGAAAGCTCGGGTCGAGCACTTGCACCGCCACGTCGGGGTAACGTGCGTTCGGCTTGAACCCTTCGATCTTCTGTGCGGCGGCCAAGCCGCTGGCCGCTGCAAGCCCTGCGCCTGCCACGCTCCTGAGAAATCTGCGGCGGTCGACTTCCGCGCTTTCCATGGACATGCTCGTCTCCTGATGGTTGTTATTGGCCCTTCAAACCGAAGGGGCGAGCCGATTCTTGCACCGGCGATCTTTCCCATTCAAGATAAGCACTGACTCAATCCATGCAGGTTTTGAATCGATGTTTGAACTCAGCCAACTCCGCTGCTTCGTTGCCGTGGCCGAAGAACTGCACTTTGGGCGCGCGGCGGAGCGTCTTCACATGACGCAGCCGCCGCTGTCACGCCAGGTGCGCCTGCTCGAACACCAGGTCGGTACGGAGCTGCTGGAGCGCAACAGCCGCTCGGTCAAGCTGACGGCTGCCGGGCGCAGTTTTCTGCCCGATGCGTCGCGCATCCTGCGCCTGGCCGATGAGGCGGCCGCCACGGCCCGGCGCGTGGCGACGGGCGCTGCGGGCCAGTTGGCGATCGGCTTTACCGCATCGGTCGGCTACGGGAAGTTGCCTTCGCTGGTGAGCGCCGTGCGGGCAGCTTCACCCGGCGTGCGATTGACGCTCAAAGAAATGGTGAGCGGTGCGCAACTCTCTGCGCTGGATGCGCGCGAGATCGACGTCGGCCTGCTGCGCCCGCCGGTGGAGCACGGCGAACTGATTGCCGTACCGTGCTCGCAGGAAGCGCTCGTCATCGCCCTGCCGGAAGCCGTGGCCGACAACTGGCCGCAACGCCCCAGCCTGCGCGATTGCGAGGGCCAGCCCCTGCTGATGTATTCCCCATACGAGGCGCGCTATTTCCATCAGATGGTGAGCAGCCTGTTCGAGCGCGCGGAGGTGCTGCCCGACATCGTTGAATACGTCAGCCAGATCCACTCGATGCTGGCGCTGGTGCGTGCAGGCATCGGCGTGGCGCTTATCCCGGCGGCGGCTGCGATGCTGCAGTTCGAGGGCGTCGTCTATCGCCCGGTGCGCACCACGCCGGCCAAGCCGGTCGAACTCTGGATGGCCTATCGCAAGGACAACGACAACCCGGTGTTCAACCTGCTCAAGACGGTGCTGCACAACTCGCTTGCCGAGGGGCGCTGAACTCACGCGGCACCGCACTTGCTGAACCATGGCGATCCCGACCAGGAGACCGCCATGCCCCAAACACGCCAGAACATTCGACGCTCCGCCATAGGGTCTGCCGCAGTGGCCATCGGTTTGACCGTGGTTGCGCTGCCGCACCCCGCCCACGGCAAGCTGCCACCGCCCACCCCGGCCGAACAAGCTGCCGCTGCCAAACAGGCCGAGACCGAGCGGGCTCAGAAAGCGCAGGAGCAGGCGCAACTGACCGAAGTGCAGGACCGTTTGGCGGCGCGCTTTGGCAAGGGCGGCAACAACGCGCCAGACGCCGTCACGCCGGCAACCAACCTGCCCAAGAACGTCGCGGAAGCGCCCGGTACCGCTGGCCCGCATGGCGGATCACGGCCGAGTGCGGAATCGCATTCTGGCAACGCTCGCTAAGCAATCAGCGGAAACCCCTTGTCAAACGTGGTGGCCACCTCCAGCCGCTGTTTGAGCAGGCCCACCTTCACGTAGAAATCGGCCGTGCGCTGCTGCTCCGCAATGAGCTGCGGATCGACGGCGCGCCACACAGTCTGTCGACGTGCGAACTGCAGCCGCGCAGCCTCCGGCGCAATGCCGATGATGTGGGCCAGCGTGGCCGAAAAGTTGTCGACGTGCTGGTACGACCACACCTGCGCGCGCACCACGCGCTGCAGGAAATCGCGCATTGCATCACGCTTGGCCGCCAGGGCGGCATCGGTCGCTGCCAGGTAGCTGAGGCCAGACCACAACCCTCGTCCGTTGACCAGTACGCGTGCATGTTTTGCCGTTTCGGCCATCGCCGTGTAGGGCTCCCACGTTGACCATGCTTCGATCGACCCGTTGACCAGCGCAAGCTTGGCATCCGCCGGCGGCAGGAAGCGGAAGTTGGCATCGTCCGGACCCAGCCCCGCCGACTCCAACGCCTTGAGCGCCACGAAATGCCCAATCGACCCCCGGTTGGTGCCGATGGATTTGCCCTTCAAATCTGCCGCGGTCTTCAGCGGAGAATCGGGCCGCACCAGCACCGCCGTGCCGTATGGGTCCGATCGGTTGGCGCCGATCAGCTTGATCCGCGTGCCCGCCGCCAAGGCAAAGATGGCTGGCGCATCGCCGATCGGGCCCAGGTCGACCGCGCCTGCGTTGAGCGCTTCGGCCAGTGGAGCAGCCGCCGGAAACTCGGTCCATTGAATGTCGTACTGCACGCCCTTGAGCGCGTCGGCAGCTTCCAGCAGCGCGCGCAGGCCACCTTTCTGATCGCCCGCCTTGAGCACGAGGCGGGGTTGCGCGATGGACAAGGCAGGCGCGGCAGCAAGTGCCAGGGTGGATTGCAGAAATCGTCGTCGATGTTGCGGCATGGTGATGGAGCGATGCGGTCGAGGGTCAGTGAATGAAGCCGCCTTTCACATAGCGCACGGGTTCAGCGTCCATGCGGGCGATCAAGGAATCGAGGCCGCTTGTGCTGCGGGCGGCTCCGCGTGCGGCAGAGGTACACAGGAAATCAGCGTCGGACCACGTCGCGCCCCGCACACCGCGCGCGCGCAGCCAGCCGTTGCGGTCGGCCAGCAACTGCGTGCCGGAAAACGCTTGTGGCTCGGCACCGGCAATGGCGGCGAACACGTTCCAGGCGTCTGCGCCTGCTGCCACGCAACGCGCCTGGAAAGCGCTCGCGTGCGATGGCAACGTGCCATCCGGCGTGATCAGCAACGTCTGGAAACGCGGATCTTCCAGCGGGATGTCGTCTCCCGATGCCGCATCCACCGCAACCACACGCACACGCTGGCCGTTGCGCCACGCCGCCAATGATTGAGTCGGCACATCGCCGCAGCGCACCGACAACGCCGGCAGCGCCACCGGCAAAGGCCAGCCGCCGGCGCGCACGCCGCCACTCGCGGCCAGCATCTTCATGGTGTCAAGTACCGCCCAGATATCAGCGTCGCTCAGTTGATCGGCAAATGCGGGCATGGTCGACGCCCCTTGCGTGTCGTGCATGCCGTGGGCGATGTGCCAGAACAGCTCGCCATCGGCATGACGGCCAAGCAATGGGCCGACCACCGTGGGCGGCCAGCGCGTGAGCGTGGCGGCCAAGGGGCCCTCGCCTCGGCCGTCTGCGCCGTGGCAGCTTGCGCAGGCGGCGTGGTAGATGCGCGTGCCCTGCGTGATGGACGCCACCGAAAACGCCGTTGGGCTGACATGGAAACTCGTCGGCACGGCGGGCGCCAACACAACCGCCGACGGCCACGGCGCCACCACCAGAAGGCCTACCGCGGCGCCAGATAACACCGCCCTCCAGCGTCGCACCAGCACGGCCATCACGACGGCCAGCAAAGCCAGCGTTACGGCGATGAGCGTCAGGCCAAGTTGCCGCGCTTGTCCAAGATCGATCAGCAGAGTCTCGCCGGCGATGCGCACATCCCACGGCCATGCCGGCTGCCCGTGCACCTCGCCAGCTAGCCCAAGCGTGTGCAACAGCACCAGCACGCCATGCTGCGCCCATTGCAGAAAACGGAGCAATGCGTTGAGCCAGACCGTCGGTTCCGGTCCGCTCATGATGGTGCCGCCATCTACCAGGTCTCGCCGAGGCCGAGATGACTGAGTGCCTCGTGTCGCAGCGCGCTCAAGCGCGGGTCCCCTCGATGGCGCGGGTAAGGCAAATCCACCGTCAGCTCTGCCGTAATGCGTGCGGGGCGCGGGCTGAAGATCACCACACGCTGCGCCAGGAACAGCGCTTCCTCCACATCGTGCGTCACGAGCACCGTCGAGAAGCGCGCGCGTTGCCACAGCGTCACCAGCTCGCTCTGCATGGCCAGCCGCGTGAGTGAATCCAGCTTGCCCAGCGGCTCGTCCAGCACCAGCAACTGCGGGTCGTTGACCAGCGCACGCGCCAGCGCCACGCGTTGCGCCATACCGCCCGAAAGTTCATGCGGAAACGCCCGATGAAAGCCGCCCAGGCCCACGCGTTCCAGTGCGTCGTCCACGCGATCACGCTCTGCGTTGAATACGCCGCGCGCTTGCAGGCCCAGCGCAACGTTATCCCACACGCGCCGCCATGGGTAGAGCGTCGGATCCTGAAAGACGACCACACGCGACGGGTCCGGCTCGCCGATGGGCGCATCGTCCTGCAGGATACGGCCATGCGTGGGAGGTTCCAGCCCCGCAATCAAGCGCAGCAGCGTGGACTTGCCGCAACCGCTTGGCCCAAGCAGCGCGACGAATTCACCACGCTGTATGGTCAGGCTCACACCGTCGAGCACTTGAAGCGGATTGGCCCGGCTGCCGAACCAGTGGCTGACTCCCTGCACGTCGATGCGTGCGCCGACACTGGCCGCTGGCAGCGCCTCACGTTCCAGCACGGCTACCATTTCAGCGTCCCCTTCTGCCAGACCAGCGCGCGGTCACGCACCTTGAAGAGCAGCGTGATGATGCTGGAGAACAGCAGCGCCATGACGATCAGCGCGGCATACATGTTGACGTACGATGCCCAGCCTTGCGCCCAGGTCAGGTACCAGCCGAGGCCCGACTTCACACCCATCATCTCGGCCGTCACAAGCACGGTGAACGATGCACCCAGTCCCATAAACAGCCCCACGAACACCTGCGGCAGCGCCGCCGGAATCGCAACACGCAGCACCAGGAACGCGTTGGATGCGCCCAGCGTGCGCGCAACGTCGTAATAGCTCTTGCTGACGCCGGCCACGCCGGACCACGTGAGCACCGCCACCGGAAAGCCTGCAGCCAGGGCAATCAGGAAAGCCGCTGCCGAATAGCTCGACGGGAAGAAGTAGAAGGTGATCGGCAGCAGCGCCGTCGCCGGCAGCGGGCCCAGGATGCGCAGCACTGGATGCACCCAGTAGCCCACCGCGCGCGACCAGCCGATCGATACGCCCACCAGAAAGCCTGTCAACGCGCCCAGAAAATAGCCGATGCCGAGCAGCTTGAGCGTATTGAGCACGCTGTCGCCCAGACGCGGCCAGTCTTCCGAATAGACCTCGATCAATGCCTGCGGCGGCGCAAAGAATGGCGTGGGCAATGCGCCGGACTTGGCGGTCAGCGCCTCCCACAACGCCAGCACCACAGGCACGGCGATCAGCCACGGCCCCGCCGGTTGCAGTGCCTCCTGCACGGCGCGCAACGGGGTCACATGACCGGCCGTTAACGCCACCACGAACAGCGCAATGCCCGCAAGCAAAGCGGCAACGCCGAGCTCTACCGTGAATGCCCAATCGCTAAAGCCGACCACGCGATTGGGCCAGCGCCACGTCAGCAGTCCGAAGGCGATCCATGCCAATGCAGCAACCGCGCCGGTGCGCCATACGCGTCCATTGGCGACGGCATCGGCAAATGGGTTGGACAGCGCGGCCGGCGCCTCCAGTGTTTGCGGGATTGTGCTCATGTCGATGTATTCCTCATGTCCTTACCCGCCTACATCAGGCCAGCACATTCACGTACACGTGCTGCGCGAGACGCTGCGGATCGGTGGTCTTCTTGATGACGCCGATGCGGCGAAAGTCCTCTGCGTAGAAGGCGATCTCGTCGCGCAAGTCAAGGCCGGTCGGGTGATGCGTGTAGGTGAGCGTGGCGTAGAGCTTGCGCAAGTCGTCGAGCGCCACCTTGGGCGAATACTTGGCAAACACCTTGGCGGCCTCATTCGGGTTTTCGTTGACGAAATCCGTGGCCTGCACAATCGAACGCGCCAATGCGGACGCCGTCGGGCGGTCATTGCGGACCAGTTCGCCGCGTGCGCCGATCACGCAGCAGACCTTGCGTGCGTATTCACCGGAGAGGTTCGTGGCCAGTTCCACATACGCGCCGTTCGTGCGCTTCTCCAGCAGGTAGAGGTTCGGGTCGCCATCGGCAATCGCCTGGATCTCGCCCTTGTCCACCGCCACGCCCAGCAGGTCGGCCGGGTACTGGCGCCAGGTGATGTCTTTGTCCGGGTCAATGCCGTTCTTGGCCAGCAAGATGGTGAAGAAGTGCTTGCCCGGCGCGGCGAGATCGCTCACCCCCACGGCCTTTCCCTTGAGCGCGGCCAGGTTGGTGACACCTGCCGCCTTGGATCCCACAAGCCGCACGCAACCGCCATGCGAGCTGCCGATGATCTTCACGTCAAAGCCGGCTTCCAGCGGCTTGAGCCAGCGGTGGATCATGCCGACTGCCGCGTCTGCCTTGCCGGTAGCGATCGATTCAAGCAGTTGGTCGGTCGAACCGCTGTAGTTGATCAGGTCGACGTGCAGCCCGTTCTTTTCGAAGAAGCCGCGTTCCTGCGCCACCACGATGGGCGTCAGGCAGAACGAATTCTGGTTCCATGCAAACGTCAGCTTGCGCGGTTGCGAGTAGGCCCTACGGCCAAGGATCAATGCCGGTGCTGCCAGCGCCGTGGCTGCCGCCGCGTGCAATACCTTGCGGCGCGAGATGCCCGCTGTCTCTTCGCTCATTGAATGCTCCCCGTGATGATGTATTCGATCTGTTTGTCAGGCGACGGCTTAATCGAGCACGTCGGGCTCGGCAGCGACCAGGCCTGCGTAAAGGCCCTCGAACGCGTGCAGCGCGCCTTCCTGGCCGCCCACCTGGCTGTGCGTGTGGCGCGCCGTGGCGGCATCGATGGGCTGCGGCGTGCCCGCAGCTTCTGCTAGCAATTGCGTGTGTGCCGCGTTGTCCAGCGCGATGTACCACCACGCTGCGGCTTCCACGGTCGGGCCGGCCGCGAGAATGCCGTGGTTCTTCAGGATCACGCCCTTGTGCGTGCCGCCGTCGGGCTTGGTGAGCGCATGCGCAATGCGCTCGCCCTCGCTGGAATCGACCACCATGCCGGTGAAGTCGTCGAACAGCGCATGGTCTTCATAGAACGAGCATGCGTCCTGCGTGAGCGGATCCAGCGGCCGGCCCAGCGTCGACCACGCCTTGCCGTACGTCGAATGGGTATGCGCTGCAGCCACGATGTGCGGATGCGCTTCGTGAATCGCCGCATGAATCGCAAACGCCGCCTTATTCAGCGGCCGGTTGCCGATGACCGTCTCGCCACGCGCATTCGCGAGCAGCAGGTCCGACACCTTGATGCGCGAGAAATGCACGCCCAGAGGGTTGACCCAGAAATGGTCCGTCAACTCCGGATCGCGTGCGGTGATATGGCCCGCCAGCCCAAGGTCAAAGCCATGCCGCGCAAACAGGCGGAACGCCCCCGCAAGACGCTCTTGCCGATGGCGCCGCTCGGCCTCGAGCGTCGGCCGCACGGCGGGCGGATCAAACCAGAATTTCTGCTCTGGCGTGCTGTTCAGCTTGAGCGTGGACGATGCCGCGCGCTCGATGGAAAGGACTGCGCTCATGCCTGTTCCTCACGCGGCCTTGCGCTGCGCATCACGCTGCGCCACCAGCTCGCGCACGCGCGGGATGAGCGTGCGACCGTAATCCACCACGTCTTCCAGCGGATCAAAGCCGCGGATCAGGAAGGTGGTGACGCCCAGGTCGTAGTAGTCGAGCAGCGCATCGGCCACCTGCTCCGGCGTGCCAACCAGCGCGGTGGAATTGGAGCGCCCACCGGTTTCCTTGGCGATGGCCGTCCACAAGCGTTTGTCGACGCGCTCGCCCTGCTCCGCGGCCGCTAGCAGGCGCCGTGCGCCCTCGCTCTGTTGCGGGCCGCCTCGGCTGTAGCCCTGCTGCACGCGCAGCGCACGCGTCCGCTCGAGAATGCTCTCTGCCCGCGCCCAGGCCGCGTCCTCCGTGTCCGCCAGGATCGGACGGAACGACACCGAGAAGCGGATGCTGCGCCCATGCCTGGCGGCTTCCGCCCGCACGCGCGTCGTCAGATCACGCACTTGGTCGAGCGATTCGCCCCACAGCGCATACACGTCCGCATGTTTGCCGGCCACCTCAACGGCCACGTCGGATGCGCCCCCGAAGTAGATCGGCACATGCGGTTTCTGCGCGGGCTTCACTTCAGAGAAACCTTGCTCGAAGCGATAGAAGGCTCCCTCGTGGTCAAACGGTTTCGTTTCTGTCCAGATGCGCCGCAGGATGCCGAGGTATTCGTCGGTGCGCGCGTAGCGCTGGTCGTGGCCCAGATAGTCGCCGTCGCGACGTTGCTCGCTGTCGGAGCCGCCCGAGATGAAGTGCACGCCCAGACGGCCACCGGTGAACTGGTCCAGCGTGGCGATCTGCCGCGCGGCCAGCGTCGGATTCGTAAACCCCGGCCGGTGCGCGAGCATGAAGTGAATGCGCTCCGTCAGTGCCGCTGCGTACGAGATCGTGAGTGTGGCCGAAGGCCCCGTTGAATGATGCGGGACCAGAATGCGGTCAAAGCCGGCCTGCTCGTGCGCCTGTGCAAAGGCACGCACGTAATCACGGTCAATCACAGGCCCGTTGGGATCGGCGGGGTGGATTTCCGACTGTTTCTGGCTCTGGATCATGCCGATGAAATCGACGCTCATGGTGGCTCCGTTCCGCATATCGTTAGAAGGCTGGCAAGGCGCGATGCCCCGCCGTGAACGCGAATGAAGTTACGTCACCACCGGCGCTGCACTAACGAATAATTTCAACGCTGCATATTCGGCATAGATCGTTCGCGGCGCTCGGCAACCTCGATACGCTGTGCGCCAACATCACCTGCTTCGCACATTGCACCGTCATGTCGTCTGCGCCCTTGCATCGTCTACCCACGCCGCCCGACCGGCTTGCCGAAGTGCTGGCCGCCGTCTGCCCGCAGTTGGCCTCTTCCGCCGCAGAGCACGATCTGCATGGCGGCTTCCCGCACGACAACTTTGCGTTGCTGCACGCATCCGGCTTGATCGCCCAAGTCATTCCAAAAACGCATGGCGGCGGCGGCGCGGCCCTGAAGACCGCGCGCCAGATCATTGCGTCCATCGCGCATGCCGATGCAGCCACTGCGCTTGTGCTGACAATGACGTACCTGCAGCACCGCGCCATCGCACGTGCCGATACACGCTGGCCTGCGCATGTTCGGCAACAGGTGTTTGCGACGGCGTTGAATGAAGGTGCGCTCATCAACGCGCTGCGTGTGGAGCCCGATCTGGGCTCCCCGGCTCGGGGCGGGTTGCCGGCCACGGTGGCAACGCGTGTCGGCAACGCCTGGCGCATCCGGGGTCGCAAGCTCTACAGCACCGGCAGCCCCGCCCTGCGCTGGCTGGCCGTGTGGGGCCGAACCGATGAAGCCGAGCCCCGCGTGGGCGTCTTCCTTGTGCCACGTCCGTTGCCCGAAACACCGGGTATCCGCATCGAAGAAACCTGGAACCATCTCGGCTTGCGTGCCTCTGGCAGCCACGACGTCGTTCTGGAAGACGTGGAAATTCCGCTCGACTACGCCGTCGACATCCGCCCCGCTGCTGCATGGGCAGCGCACGATGCTGCACAAGCCGACACCGGTGCGCAACTCGACCAGCAAGCGTGGATGACCGTGCTGCTCGGCAGCCTGTACGACGCGGTGGCGCAGGCTGCCCGCGACTGGCTCATCCAGTTCCTGAACACACGTGCGCCGGCCAACCTGGGCGGGCCGCTGGCCACGCTGCCGCGCATGCAGGAAGCGATGGGCGAGATTGCAGCTGCGCTGCACACCAACCGCGTGCTCCTGGATCATGCAGCCGAGGCAGCTGATGCGGGCTCGCCGCTTTCCGTCACCGACAGCGGGCTCCTCAAGTACACGGTCACCACCAACGCCATCCGCGCGGTGGAGCTCGCGTTGAAGTTGTCCGGCAATCACGGCTTGTCGCGCCACAACCCGCTGGAGCGCCACTATCGCGATGTACTGTGCAGCCGCATCCACACGCCGCAAAACGATTCCATCCTGCTGGCAGCCGGCCGCACTGCACTCGGGGTTTAGCTAGACGCCTCCGCCCAAGTCCAGCAAGATGCACCAAAACCCCACATCAGGAACCTGTCGATGAGCACGCCCGCCCGCGCTGCCGTTTCCGCTGCTTTTTCCTCTGCGGCAGCCGCACAAACCCAGTCCACCGTGCCGCTGCGCGATTTCGTGACAGCACTGTCGCGCCTGCTGGATCAGCAGCCGACCGAAGCCGAGATCCTCTCGCGCGCCGGTGCCCTGCTCGGCGTGCTCGTCGCCCGCGATGACTGGCTGCCTGCTGAATACGCACAGCCCCACCCCGAGCACTTTCAGCAGTACCTGCTGCATGCCGATTCCGGCGAGCGCTTTTCCATCGTCAGCTTTGTCTGGGGCCCTGGCCAACGCACGCCCATTCACGACCACACGACCTGGGGCCTGATCGGCATGTTGCGCGGCGCCGAATACTCGCAGCCGTTCAAGCTCGACGCACAAGGCAAGCCCCAACCCGACGGTCCGGCCATCCGTCTGGAGCCCGGCGCTGTGGAGCACGTCTCGCCGCGCATTGGCGACATCCACCGCGTGCACAACGCCTTTGACGATCGCACGTCGATCAGCATCCACGTGTACGGCGGCAACATCGGCGGCATCCACCGCTCCGTCTATACGGAAGACGGCGAGCGCAAGCCCTTCGTCTCTGGTTACTCGAATACCCACCTGCCCAATCTCTGGGATCGCTCCAAGGACACGCCCGCATCATGAGCAGCCCTATCGACGCCATCGAATCGCCAGTCGCTGCGCCGCTGGCCCAAACCCACGTCCCCACGCTCACATATGCCGACGTGCGTGCAGCGCTGCTGGCCAGCAAGGAGATCGCGCTGGTCGACGTACGCGAGGAAGACCCGTACGCGCAGGCGCATCCGCTGTGGGCAGCCAACCTGCCGCTCTCCCGGCTGGAGCTGGAAGCGTGGTCACGCATTCCGCGCCGCGATACGTTGATCGTGCTGTATGGCGTGCACGATGGCGTGGACCTTGCCCCGCAAGCGGCCGCCAAGCTGGCCGAACTCGGCTATACGCGCGTGTACCTGCTCGAAGGCGGCCTGGATGGCTGGCGCGCTGCCGGTGGCGAAGTCTTCCAGGACGTGAACGTGCCCAGCAAGGCCTTTGGCGAATACGTGGAGGCGCACCGCCATACGCCGTCGTTCAGCGCGCAGGAGGTGAAGGCGCTGCTCGATGCCAAGCGCGACGTGGTCATCGTCGACGCACGCCGTTATGAAGAGTTTCAAACCATGAGCATCCCCACGGCGACGAGCGTGCCGGGAGCCGAGCTGGTGCTACGCATCCGCGAGCTGGCGCCGGACCCGAGCACGCAGGTCATCGTCAATTGCGCCGGGCGCACGCGCAGCATCATCGGTACGCAATCGCTGGTGAATGCGGGCATTCCCAACCCGGTGGCGGCACTGCGCAACGGCACCATCGGTTGGCTGCTGGCCGATCAGATGTTGGACCATGGCGCCAGCCGCCGTCATCCGCAAGACGTTGCTGCCGACACGCGCGCACAGGCACAAGCCGATGCGCGCGCTGTGGCCGAACGCGCCAACGTCCCGCGCGTAGCACTCGCAGACGTTGCCAAGCTGGAGGCGCCCGACCGCACGCTCTACAAGCTCGACGTGCGCACGCTAGAGGAATACGCCGCCGGCCACCTGCCCGGCTTTGCCAGCGCGCCAGGCGGGCAGCTTGTGCAGGAAACCGATCACACTGCCGCCGTCCGCGGTGCCCGCATCGTCCTGGCCGATGATGATGGCGTGCGCGCCGACATGTCCGCCTCGTGGCTCGCACAAATGGGTTGGGAGGTCTATGTCGTCGATCCTGTCGACACCAGCGAGCGCAGCGCCACGGGCGCGTGGCAGACACCTGCCCCGCAACCACCCGCCGTGCGCACAGTCGACGCCCGCGCTCTGGCCGGCTGGCTGGAAGCCGGCGACACAGCCGTCATTGATGTCACGCGTAGCGCCAATTATGTCGCACGGCATATTCCGGGCGCTTGGTTTGCCGTGCGCTCCGACTTGCCCGCCGCGCTCGCGCGCATCCCGGCTGCACGCCGCTATGTGCTGACCTGTGGCTCCAGCCTGCTCGCCCGCTTTGCCGCCGCCGACCTTGCCGCGCTGACGCAAGCCGAAGTGTGGGTGCTCGACGGCGGCACCGCAGCATGGGTGGCTGCCGGCCTGCCCGTTGAAACCGGGGAGACTCGCCTCGCCTCGAATCGCATCGACCGCTACCGCCGTCCGTATGAAGGCACGAGCGCCCCGCGCAAAGCCATGCAGGCCTATCTCGATTGGGAGTTCGGGCTGGTGGAGCAGTTGCGACGGGACGGAACGCACGGTTTTCGGGTGATCTGATCGCTGCCCGCCGTTCGGAACGTGGGGTCTGGCGTTTGGAACACGCCCCACGCCTTGGCTCACTTGCTTGCTAACGGCGCTCACAACGAGCGATAGCAAAACTCGTTTTGCGCGTCAGCTTCCCTTGAGTAGCATCGGGACTTCCTCGCAGAGGTTCCCTCATGTCCCCCTTCATCGCCCTGTGCCTGCTCATCACCTACGTGGTGTGGGGCACAACGTATCTCGCCATCCGCTTTGCGCTGACCGATCTGCCGCCCTTCCTGATGATGGGCTCGCGCTTTCTGGCTGCGGCATTGCTGCTCGCTCCGCTGGTCATCCTGCGCCAGCGCGGGAAGCCGGAAGATCGGCCGACCGCACGCCAGGTGCGCAACTGCGCGCTCATCGGAGCGTTCATGCTGGTGGGCGGCATGGGCATGACGGCGGTGGCGGAGCAGACCATCTCATCGGGCGCCACCACGGTGATGATCGCGTCGATGCCGCTGTTCTCAACCCTGTGGACGCTGCTGGCCGGCGGCCGCCTGCGTGCGTATGAGATTGGCGCCATTGCGCTGGGCAGCATCGGGATTGCGGTGCTGTTTCGCGGGGCGGAGTTCCAGGCCAGCACGGCAGGCGTGCTGGCACTGACCATCGCCATTGCTTCGTGGTCATTCGGCTCGCAACTCTCCAAGCGCATCGACATGCCCAAGGGCACGACGGCCTTCGTACTGGAGATGGCTTTTGGCGGCGTAGCGCTCGTGCTGCTCAGCCTGATCACCGGCGAAGCGTGGCCGAAGCACATCGGCATGCATTCCGCGCTTGCATGGGGCTACCTCGTGGTGTTCGGCTCGGCCATTGCCTTCACGGCTTACATGGCGCTGGTGGAGCGCGTGTCCACCGTGATGGCGACAAGCTATGTGTACGTGAACCCGCCCATCGCCCTGTTGATGGGCGCGTGGCTGGCCGATGAAGTGGTCGCGCCACAGACGTTGGGTGCGACGGGCATCATCCTGGCGGCGGTGGTGGTGCTGACGGCCGGGGCTACGCGGGCGGCGCGGCGGGCGGCAGCCTGAGGGCCTGCATGACCTTCAACCCGCCAACGACGACGGCAACGACGCGCTCGGCACCGCGTCCTCTTCGGCACACGCAGCGGCGCCGCTGTCCGCAGCGTTGTCCAGCCGGTTGAGCCACGCCATCAACGCGTCGGCATGCTGCGGGCGCGAGAACAGATAGCCCTGCCCCAGGTCGCATCCGGCGTTGCGCAGCAACGCGAGCTGCTCGGGGTCTTCCACGCCTTCGGCCACCACTTGCATGCGCAGGCTATGCGCCATGGCGATCACCGCGCCGGCAATGGCCTCGCCGTCGCCGGGCATGCGTTGCACGAAGCTGCGGTCGATCTTGAGCTTCTGGATCGGGAAACGCTGCAGATACGCCAGCGACGAATACCCGGTGCCGAAATCGTCAATCGACAGGCTGATGCCGGCCGCGTGCAAGGATTCGAGCAGCGCGATGTTGTCTTCGATGTCTTCCATCAGCACGCTCTCGGTAATTTCGAGTTCGAGCTGATGCGGCGGCATGCCGGTTTCGCGCAGCACGTCCATGACGTTTTCCACGAGCGCCGGGTCGCGCGTTTGCCGCGCCGACAGGTTGACGGCCACCCGCAGCGTGACGCCCTCCTCACGCATCCAGCGCACGGCTTGTTCGCACGCGGTGCGCAGCACCCACAGGCCGAGCGGCACGATCAGCCCGGTTTCTTCCGCCACGGCGATGAACTCGCCGGGGCCGATCAGGCCGATCTCCGGATGGCGCCAGCGCACCAGCGCCTCCACGCCGTAGACGTTTGCTTTGCAGATCACCGAATCGTGTGCGCCTTCTGTGCACAGGCGCACCTGCGGCTGGTAGGCCAGCAACAGCTCTTCGCGGTCGAGCGCGCGGCGCAGATCGGCTTCCACACGCAGGCGGCGGCGCGCCTGCTGGTCCATCTCCGACGTGAAGCTGGCGGCCGCGTTCTTGCCGTGGTTCTTGGCGTGGTACATCGCCGTGTCGGCGTTGCGCGTGAGCACCTGCACGTCGCGTGCGTCATGCGGATACAGGCTCACGCCCACGCTCGCCGTTACGTAGATCTGATGCAGGTCGAGCGCAAACGGCGCCGCCAGCGCGGCAAGAATGCGCTTGGCCAATCCGTCGGCCAGCGTTGCCGCTTCCGTGTCGGCGATCTGCGCCCGGCCGGACAGCTCAGCGATCACCGCAAACTCATCCCCGCCGATGCGGCACAGCACGGCACGCAAGTTGGCTTGGTCGATCACGTCGTTCAGCCGCCGCGCAACTTGGCGCAGCAGTCGGTCGCCGTTGTTGTGGCCCAGCGTGTCGTTGACGACCTTGAAGTTGTCCAGATCCAGCAGGAGCAGCCCCACTGCACCCGCCTGGCCCGCGCGCTTGAGCGACACCTGCAGGCGTTCGTTGAAGGCGTGCCGGTTCGGCAGCTCCGTGACCGAATCGATGTGGGCGAGGTAGTCCAGATGCGCTTCTGCCTGCAGCACCGCGCGGCGCATGCGGGCGATCACCAGATACGCGAGGCCCATCGCGCCGATGCCCACCGACACCGTGAGCACGGCGTAGCCAAGTAGTTGCATGTACAGCTCGGTCAGGCTGGAGCGCACCACCACATAGCCGATCACGCGGCGTTCCGATTCCACGGGCTCCACCACCTCCAGCGTGGTCAGCGTGGACACATCCGACTCGCGGAGCATGGCGGCATCGGGGGCGCGCACCGGTGCGGCATCGCCGTGCTGATACAGCGCCAGCGGCTTGCGCAGCGCGCTGAAAATGCCGGCCGCACGCAGCGACGGTGACGCTCCCAGCGCGCCCAGGGTTTCTTCCGCCGCGCGACGGTCATTGAAGAGCAGCGCGGCCACGCTGTTCGCGCCCACGATGCGCGCCTGCACATGCACGTCCCGCACCAGCGCCGCATGCAGCGCGATGAACTGGAACACGATGAGCAGGAAGCCCGCGATTGTCAGCGCCGCACCGGCACCGGCCATGTTGGCCCGCACCATGGAGTGCCCCAGGCGGGGTTGAGGGGTCGTAATGGACAGGCTCATTGCACGGTCCTAGCCAGGCGCAGCAGTTGTGAGCTGAGCTGAAGATGGGCTTGCCGCGCAGCCACTGCATCAATGTCGAAGACCACGCGATCGTCATGCAGGGCCAACGCGATCATCGGCTCCGGGTTGCCGGCTGCGCGCTGGCTCTTTGGGCTGTCGGACACTGTCAGCACGGGCGCGGCCGGATCGACGCGCACACCATTCGGGGTACGTGCATCAAACACGAGGACATGGCAGCCGGCAACGGTGCTGTCGTTGAGCTTTCGGATTTCCAGGCGATGTCCGCGCACGGGTTTTCCTATCAGTTTTTCCAAGGCCGCCTGCAACGGATGCTGTGCGGTCACGCACACTACCATCGGGGCGTCGGCCTGCATGACATCGGCCGGCCAGTTGGTGAACAGCGCAAAGTTGTAGATGAACGCCGCCTTGACCTGCACCTCGCTGGCCTGCATCTGTGCGTTCGTGGCACCCATGCATGCCACGCACGCCAGCACGGCGCCCAGCACCGCGCATAACCTGCGCGGGCCGGATCTTCGAGCGCGTCGGACGGTGCCGTGCGGGGTGTTCATCGGAAGGTGTAGGTGAATTTCACGCGAAAGGCACGGCCATCCTGCTCGATGGACGGCTGCGGTAGCTCCGGACCAGCCGGATCCGCATGGCGCCGATCGAACAGGTTGTAGATGCTGGCCGACATCTCCAGGTTGGGCGCCAACCGTGCCGCCAGCAACGTCAGGTTGGCGATCCAGTAACCGCCCACCTGGCCTGCTGTCGTCAGCCGGTTGCTGATGTACTGCGCTTCCACCCCAGCACGCCAGTCGCTGCGCCACACAGGCGCGGTGGCGTTGACCTTGAGCATGTGACGCGGCGAGTTGCTCAGTGTCTGGCCGGTATCGACATCTTCGGAACGCTGGAAGCTGTAGCTCGTGCGCAAGCGCGTGCCGCCCGGCCAGTTCTGCTCGTAGCCGAGTTCTGCGCCGCGCGTGCGCACACGCGCTACGTTGCTGAAAAAGAGCAGCCCGGTGTTCGGGTCTTCGCTCTGGCTGATCAGGTTGGAAACGTTGTTCTGAAACACCGACAAGGTCGCCTTGCCGCCCGCGGCAACTTGTTGCTCGACCACCGTTTCATACGTACGTATGCGCTCGGCCGACAGCCCATTGGTGACCTGCTGGCCGCCGGGCGCGCTGGTCTGATAGTTCAGCTCGTAATCGTTCGGCGCGCGATAGGCCATACCGTAGATCGCCTTGACGGTGGTCGTTGGGGCGGCATGCCAGATCAGGCCCACACGCGGGCTGAAGATGCCCGATGCGAAGCTCGTGTGGTCGTAGCGCAGGCCCGTATCCAGCACCCAGTCCCGATGGAGCAGGAATTGGTCCTGCACGTATACGCCCACACGGTTGTTGCTCCGATGGTCGTCGAGGTAACTGGCATACGGCACCGTATCGAAATTGCGCATTGCATCACGGTAGTCGCGTTGCAGTTCCGTACCGATGACCAGCGTGTGGCGTTCGATGCGGCGCGTCACGAGCTTGAGTTCGGTGCCGTACCACGCGGTGTCGAATACATCGCGGTTGATACCGGCCGGAGGCGGGTTGTATGCGTAATCGCCCTGCGAGACATAGCGCCCCCAGAACAGCCGTGCCGACACGTCGGTCGTGTCGTCCAGCGCGTGCTGCCAGGTGCCGTTGAACATCTGCCGCGTGTCGACAGTGCGGGAGCGCGGGTCGTTGAAGCTCTGGTCGTACGGCGCCGTCGGCACGCCCTTCGTGCGATCGACGTAGCCGAAGGTCAGCCCGAACTCGCCAAAACTGCCCTTGGCAAACAGGCGCTTGGCGCGGTCGTAATCCATGCCGCGGGCCACGCCGTCGCTCACGCCGGGCTGGTTGAACTCGGGAAAGTAGAGGTCGCGGCCGGGGGCATCGTTCACGCTGGCCGACAGCAGCCATTCGGCGCCGTTCTCCGCCCGCTTGCCCCACGTCACACGGGCATCGCGCGCATTGGCGCTGCCCGTCGATCCGCTGGCCTGCACGCCGTCAATGTCACGGCCGCGCTTGGTGATGATGTTGATCACACCGAACAGCGCGTTCGATCCGTACACCGCCGAGCCAGCTCCGGGCACGTACTCCACCCGCTCGATGAGGTCGACGTTGAGGATCGCTTCGGTGCCGACGGCCGCCTGGTCGAAGATGGGGTCGTTGGTGCGATGGCCATCAATCAGCAACAGGAAGCGGGTGTCGTAGTCGCCCGCGCGCAAGAAACCGCGTGCGCCCAGCGTGGTGTAGTTGCGGTCGTAGTTGGTGTAGAGCCCCGGCAGACTGCCCAGAATGTCGCCCAGCGTGCGCCAGCCATAGGCTTTGATGTCAGCTGCGGTGATGACCGATACGGTGGCGGGCGCCTCGTTGGCAGCTTGGGCGTACTTGGATGCACCCGTCACGACCTGCACCTGCATGAGTTGCTCGATGGGCAATGCAGTCAGGTCAGTCACGTCTGCCTGTGCCAGCGCTGCGGTGGAAAGCAACGTACCCGCCACCGCAAACATTTGCGCGCATCGCTTAGGGCCGAGCGGCGTGCGTGGCAAGCGCACAGACACTGCGATCGAGAGCGCGAAACTCGGATGTTTCCGGTAGCCCTGCGCGAGCGCACGGGCAATCACAACAAGGGGCGGCATCAGCGGAACCGGCAGAACCGATCACGTCTCTGAGGGACGTTCAGCGGGAATTCGATAGTTCTGCTTTAAAACGGAGAACCGGCGCGGTTCTTTACCCCTCCACTGCTGGGGCGACACGTCAGCGCCGTTGTGGTGTGGCGGCAGCACGTGCCATTTTGTGACGGCCAAGGCTCAGCGGCGGCGCTTGCGCAAACGTTCGATGGCGACCAGTTGCGCGACAGCTTCGGCCAGCTCCGCCTGTGCACGTGCGTAGTCGAATTTGCTCTTGCTGTTCTGCATGTGTTCCTCCGCCGCCTTGCGGGCCTGCTCGGCCTTGGCCTCATCCAGGTCGTGCGCGCGCACAGCGGTGTCTGCCAGCACGATTACCTGCTCGGGCTGCACGTCAACAAAGCCGCCCGCCACAAAGAGGATCACCTCTTCGCCGTTCTCCTGCGTGACCCGGACGGTGCCTGGACGCAGCCGCGTAAGCAGACGTTCATGGCCGGGCAGGATGCCCAGTTCACCCTCGGTGCCGGGGATGACCACAAACTTGGCGTTGCCTTCGTACAGCCGTTCTTCTGCCGTGACGACATCGACCTTCAGCACCGGCATGGTGTCTCCTCTATTACGCGCATAGGTTCACAAGGTAGCACGATGTGCGCCCGGCGCCCTCCTCGGAACTCGCTCCGATTCGGGCCAGCGCCGACGCGTGCAGCCACGGCTGACCGTAAGGTTTCACAGTATGTAACGTCACAAACGCTGCCTAGACTGTCCGCCAGACCTTCAAAAAGACATATCAGGGAAACACAAGCATGCTGGGCGATCTATTGATGTCGTTCTTCGAGGTGGCGCGCCAAGGCAGCGTCACCTCTGCTGCCAAGCACCTGCGCCTGTCGCAGCCCACTGTGACCGGACGCATCCGCCAGTTGGAAGAGATGTACGGCGTCGAGCTGTTCCACCGCCGCGGCAGCCGGCTGGACCTATCGGACCTGGGCGTGAGCCTCATGCCCATCGTCGAGCGCCTTGCGCAGCAGGAGGGCGACGTCGATTTTCTCCTGCGCAATGCGGGCGATCTGCGCACTGGCAACCTGCGCGTGGGCGCCACGGGCCCTTACTACATCCTGCCCAGCGTGGCGGCGTTTCGCGCGCGGCATCCGACCATCGAGATCACCATCGAATTCGGCAATTCGCAGCAGATGCTCGAAGCGCTGTCAGAGGTGCGCATCGACCTGGCTGTGTCGTCTCATGCCGTGGATGACGAGCGCCTGCATCGCATCACGCTGGCAGAAGACACCATGGTGCTGGTCGTGCCGCTGGACCATGCGCTTGCGCGGCGTCCGAGCATCACGTTGGATGACGTTGCCGGCTGCCAGCTGTTGATGCGCGAACCGGGCTCCGTCACCCGCCGCGTCACCGAAGACGCGTTCGCTGCGGCCGGCATCGAGCCTGCCAGCACGAGCATCATCGGCAGCCGTGAAGCCATTTACGAGGCGATCAGCCTGGGGCTGGGCTGCAGCATCGTTCCCGCGCGTGAAGCACCGCGCCGGCCCGACGTGCGCGTGCTGCCGTTTGCAGACAACGCGCCGGTCATCCACGAATATCTGTACTTCCTGAAGGAGCGCAAGGACGCACGCCTGGTACGCGCCTTCCTTGACTGCCTGAACCCGGTGCTTGCACAGGCGCCAAAGAAAAACGCCGATGCGTTCATCGCCAAAGTTATGGCGATGGACACAGCCGCGACGCGCTAGGGCCGTAACCTCGCGGTTTTTCAACCGCCCCTGTCCGCCCGCTGTATGCAATCGCTTGCCCTGTTCGACCTGGACCACACCCTGCTGCCCGTTGACAGCGAATACGAATGGGGCCGCTTCCTGGTCGCCCAGGGCGCCGTCGATCGAAGCGTCTTCGAGCAAGCCAACGAACGCTGGATGCGGGAATACCGCGACGGCACGCTCGACTTTGCGCGGCACGTGCGCTTCTCGCTCGGCCTGCTGGCCCAGCACCCGCGCACACGGCTCGACGCCTGGCGTGCCACGTTCCTGCGCGAAGTCATCACACCCGCCATGCTGCCGCGCGCGCGGCAACTGGTCGACACACACCTGCGCGCTGGCGACCTTTGCTGCATCGTTACCGCCACGCACCGCTACCTGACCGAGCCGATTGCCGCCGCCTTCAACGTGCCGCATCTGCTGGCGGTCGAGGGCGAGACCATCAACGGTCAGAGCGATGGCGCATTCACGGGCAACCCGCTCGGCACGGCCACGTTTGGCGCAGGCAAGATCGTACGCGTGACGGAATGGCTCGCGCAGCGCGGCCAGCGCATGACGGACTTCTCGCGCACCGTGTTCTACAGCGATTCACGCAACGACCTGCCGCTGCTCGAAGCCGTTTCGCACCCGGTGGCAGTGAGCCCCGACACCACCTTGCGGGCCGTGGCCGAGTCGCGCGGCTGGCCCATCATCGAACTCTTCGCTGCCTGAAAACAAGAGCGCCCGCGCGGCATGAACCGTGCAGGCGTCTTTGTCGGTGAACGACACTCCGTCAGGCAGTCATCGCTGCGGGCGTGCTCGCCGGCGGCGTCCACTGCGGCAGTTCGGTGCCGTCGACCAGCGCATCCATATGCCGATGCGCCAGCGCCGGACCCACGCTCATACCAATGCCGCTGTGCATCAGCGCGACGGTGGTGCGGTCATCGATGCGGGTGATCGAGAACGCGCCGCTGCCGGGTACACGGCACTTGGCGCCGTACACGCCCTGCCAACGCTCCACCACGCGCAACTTGCTGCCGAAGGTGTCACGCGCGAGGTCGAGCATGATGTTATCGACCGACTCGGCGTTGAACGGGCGAGCGTCCTGACCGTAGTCGTGCGAATCGCCAACGATCCAGTCGCCATAGGGTGTCGGGCTGACTAACAGGTGAATGCCATGACGCGCCAGCTCGGGGCGCTGATGCTCGATCTGCATGGCCAGCGCCTGCGCCGTCGGCAAGTCCGCAAATGCACCGTAGTGCGTGCATGACAGCCCGGTCAGCACGGCGTGCTCCAGGCGGAAGCCATCTTCGGGTGTGACACGCAGCATCTGCAGGCGGCAAACCTGCGGTTGCAGCGCGCGAAGCTGGTCCGCACACAGCGTCTGGTAATCGTGACCGCTGCAGACGATCACACGCTGGGCGTTGCACACACCGGCGGTTGTTTCCAGCCGGCCGCCTTCAACATGGCGCACGAGCGTGCCGAAATGGAAACGCACACCTTGCGTGGCAAGCCATGACGCCAGCGCCGGAATGGCTTCGCGCGAATAGAGCTGCAGATCATCAAAGCCCTGGAGCGCTGCGCGGTGGCGCATGAAGCGTCCATCGTAGAGGTTCGCCAGGTCTGCGCTGCGCAACAGCTTTACGTTGTAGCCGAAAGCCGGTGCGCGCGTCGCCATGAACTCGTCCAGCACGGCTTCTTCCGCGGCATTGCGGGCAAATAGCAGAGCACCGTTGGCGCGCGCAAAGATGCCGGCCCTATCGGCCCAGTCGAGATACAGCGCGCGGCTTTCGCGCGCGAGGTCCAGCATGATGCCGGGCGGCTGGCCGGTCACCAGCATCTGACCGAAATTGCGAATGGACGCGCCGACGGCAATATCACTGCGCTCGAATACCGTCACGCGCAGGCCGCGTTTGACTGCAGCGGCTGCGTGCGCCAAGCCCAAAATGCCAGCCCCGACGATGGCGACGTCGGTGCTGGCATCCAGGCCCCCTTGAGTTACGGGAGCTTGCATCGCTTACTTCTTCTCCGACTTGCCGTCGTAGCGCTTCGTCCACTCAGCGAGGATGCGATCGCGATTGGCGCTGGCCCACGTAAAGTCGTTCTTGATCAGACGCTTTTCGTAGTCGGCCGGCAGCAGCGGATCCGGCTTGGAGAAGCCGGGCGTGGCGACCACGGCAAAGTTCTTCTCGTACAGCGCCATTGCAGCCGGGCTTGCCGAGAAATCAGCCAGCTTCTTGGCGGCGTCCAGGTTCTTCGTGCCCTTCATGATGCCGGTGGCTTCCACGTCCCAGCCCAGGCCTTCGGACGGCAGCACGATGTCGATGGGTGCGCCTTCCTTCTTCGATTTCACGGCACGGTATTCAAACGCGATGCCGATCGGGAATTCACCCGAGGCAGCCATCTTGCAAGGCTTGGAGCCCGAGTGCGTGTATTGGCCGATGTTCTGGTGCAGTGCGTCCATGTAGGCCCAGCCCTTCTGCTCACCCAGCATCTGCAGCCATGCGCTGACGTCCAGGTAACCCGTGCCCGACGAGGCCGGGTTCGGCATGACGATCTTGCCAGCGTAGACCGGCTTGGTCAGGTCGGCCCACGAAGTCGGCTTCGGCAGGTTCTGCTTCTGTGCTTCGACGGTGTTGAAGCAAATGGCCGCGCCCCATGCATCCATGCCGACCCATGCCGGCGGGTTGGCCTTGTCGCGGTACGTGGCGCCGATCTTCGACAGATCCGCCGGTGCGTACGGCGTCAGCATGCCTTCCTTGTCCAGGATGGCCAGGCTCGATGCGGCCAGGCCCCACACCACGTCGGCGCGCGGGTTGTTCTTCTCGGCCAGCAGCTTGGCGGTGACAACGCCAGTGGAGTCGCGCACCCACTTGATCTCGATGTCCGGATTGGCCTTCTCGAAGGCCTCCTGGTACGCCTTCACTTGGTCAGCTTCCAGCGCCGTGTATACGGTCAGCGTGGTCTTGGCAAAAGCCGACGTGGCGAAAGCCATCGCGGCCGAAGTGACTGCGGCGGCCAGCAGGGAAAGACGTGCGGTCATGGTTTCCTCGGTATGGTGTGATGCAGCGGAAAAGACAACAAACAGGACAACAAACTCAGATGCACTGCGGGCGTTCACCGCGCGCCAGACGGCGGTTGATGTCGGCCACGACTTCAGGCAGATCGGCAATCGTGTCGATCTCGTAATGCGGGCGGCAGGCGGAAAAGCCGGCCGAGATGGCGACGCGATGGCGCGCACGCTCGTCCGCAGACAGTGCGCTGTATTGCTCGTACGGCAGGCCCAAGGCGTTACCCGACATGAGCAGCGCAACGGTCCACATGCCGGCGCGGCGGCCCTCTTCGATTCCGGGCACGGTGTCGTCGACCTTCACGCAGGCCGCCACATCCCCAATCGCAAGGTCCACCACGCAGCGCAGTGCCTGCGCAGGCCACGGGCGGGCACGCGGCACTTCATCGCAAGCGACCACGCAGTCGGGTGTGTAGCCAGCACTGGCAGCCAGGTCGACCACACGATCCATCACCACGCGCGGGTAGCCCGAGCACGTGCCGATCTTCAACCCCGCTTCGCGCAGTGCGGCGATGGTGTCGAGCGCGCCCGGGATCATTGCGGAATGCTCACCCACCTTTTCGATCTGCAGCGGCATGAAGCGGTTGTAGATGGCAGTGACATCGTCATCGGTGGGCATGCGACCGTGTGCGAGCGAGAAACGCGCGGCAATCGCACCGTCGTTGCACAGCGTGCGGATGTGGTCCCACTTGCCCAGGCCCATCGGGCCGCGTGCTTCGTCCAGCGTGATGGCCACGCCAAATTCTGCAAACGCTTCCACGAAGATCTGCGTGGGGGCAAACGAGCCGAAATCGACCACGGTGCCGGCCCAGTCGAGCACAGCGGCCTCCAGGCGCAACGGCGTGCCGCCCGGGTTGAGGCGGTCTGCGCCGGCCTGGCGTGCCGAGATTGGGGAGGAGTCACCCATGTTCATGCTTCCTTTCTGTTTTTTGCTGCTTGTTGCTGCTTGTTGTTATTAGGGACGACGAATTCAATGCGCCGCCGTGCGCCACGCCTGCGTACGCCGCACGATGCCGCGCGTGGCCAGTTCCAGCAGCAGAGATACGACGATCGACGTGACGAGAATGAGCGTGGACATGGCCGCAGCGGGGCCGATGTCGCCGGCGTCGTCCATGTTCAGCACGGCCACGGAAGCGAGCACGGTGTCGGGGCTGTAGAGGAAGATCACTGCCGACACGGTCGTCATGGCCGACACGAACAGATAACGCGCGCACGACAGCACGGCCGGCACACACATTGGCAGCGTCACGCGCCAGTACGTGCGCAGCGCAGACACCTTGAGCGAGGCCGACACCGCCTCGAACACCGGATCGAGCTGCCCCAGCGACGCCACCGACGTGAGGTGTGCTGCCGTGGCGCAATGCATGATCGTGCAGAGCACCATCAGCGCCATGCCGCCATACAGGCCGTTGAGCGGATTGGCCGGATGGTTGAAGAAGAACACGTAGCCCAGACCGAGCACGAGGCCGGGCACCGCCATCGGCAGCAGCACGGCAAAGCGGATGGCCGAATGCAAACCGGATTGCAACCATCCTGCAGCGCGTGTTTTCTCAACCAGCCATGCGCCGGTGAAGATCAGTGCGGTACCGAACACGGTGGTGAGTGCAGCCAACTTCAGACTGTTGCGATACGCCAGCCAGCCACCGCCATCCATGTTGTCGAAGTCGTAATTGCGCAGCGACAGTTCGAGGTTGTACGGCCAGAGCTTCACCAGCGATGCGCCAACGGCGGTGGCAAGCATCAGCAGAATCCCGCCGACCACCAGCACGCTCAGCAGCAGGAAAAGCCCATCACGCAGGCGATCCGGCTGCGGGTGATATGGCTGTGCGCGGCTGGCCAGCGCGGCGTGCTGGCGGCGCTGCACGAGGCGCTCTACCGCAAAGGTCAGCAGCGCGGGCAGCAGCAGCATCAAACCGATGACGGCACCGCGCGCAAACTGCTGTTGGCCTACCACGGCCTTGTAGGCCTCCACGGCCAACACCTGGTAGCTGCCGCCCACCACGGTCGGCACGCCAAAGTCGGTCGCGACCAGCGTGAAGACCAACGCGAAGGCGCCGAACAACCCGTAGCGCGCACCGGGCAGCGTGACCGTGCGGAACGTGCGCCACGGGCTCGCGCCCATGGCACGGGCGGCGTCATACAGCCGGCCGTCTGCCAGCGTGAGCGTCGCCAGCAACAGCATCAACGCATACGGGAACGTGTAGAACACCTCGCCCAGCACGATGCCCCAGAAGCCGTAGATGTTGTTGCCGCTCATCCATGCCTTGAACAAGCCCTGGTTGCCAAACAGGTAGACCAGCGCAATGCCCGGCAGCAGCGACGGCGCAAACAGCGGCAGCATCGCCAGCGTGCGCATCGTGCCGCGCAACGGCATGCGGGTGCGTTGCACCGCATAAGCCAGGGCAAATGCCAGCGGCACCACAATGGCGGCCACCGCACCGGATACCGCGAGGGTACGGCCAACCATGGCAAGAAAATTCGGCGCCCGCACCACATGGGCAACCAGCGCCAGGCCGTGCTCGTCTGTGCTGCGCACACTGGCAACCAGCCCCGTGGCCTGCAACAACATCATCGCCGTGGGCAGCAGCAAGCCGATGGCGAGCAACAGCAGCCAGCCGAGCTTCATGCCCGTCAGCACAGGCGCATCGGTACGCCAGAACGGCGTGCCCGCGGCGCGAGCCGGTTTGGATGCGGCGGATTGGGTGGCCGCAACCACGTTGGCCTCAGGGGGCAGCATCGACATGGCGGCCTCAGGCATACACACGCAGGCCGTCGCGCTCCAGCGCGATCCACAGCTTGCTGTCGCCCAGGCCATTGCGGCCGGTTTGCAGCGCGCTCGATGCCACTTCGGCCACCAGCGGTGCATCGGCCAGGCCATCGATCGACAGCGTCACGCGCGTTCGGCTGCCCAGGTAGATCTGGTCGACCACGCGGGCGAGATGGCGATTGGGTGCGTCGTCGTCGGGATGCAGCGTGACGGCTTCGGGGCGGCAGAACAGACGGCCCTGAAACGCCCCGCTATCGGTGAAAGCCGGATCGAGCAGCAGCGGTTGGCCGGCCAGCGTGGGCGTGCCATCTTCCGCGCGTTCCAGCGGCAGCCAGTTGGCTTGGCCGACAAACCCGGCGACAAACCCGGTGGCCGGGCGCGAATAGATTTCCGCCGGCGAGCCGGTCTGCTCGATGCGGCCGTTGGACATGACGGCGATGCGATCAGCCATCGCCATGGCTTCGTCTTGGTCGTGCGTGACCATCAACGTAGTGACGTTCAGCTTGCGCTGCAGGCGGCGCAGCTCGATGCGCAGGTGCTCGCGCACCTGGGCGTCCAGCGCCGACATTGGCTCATCCAGCAGCAACAGCGACGGCGCGGGTGCCAGTGCGCGGGCCAGTGCCACACGCTGCTGTTGGCCGCCCGACAGTTGCGACGGGTACTTCGCCTCGCTGCCGGTCAGGTCAACCAGCGCGAGCATCTCCGAGACCCGCTCCTGCATGCGCGCACGGTTGCCGCTACTGGCGTCCAGCCCGTAGCCAACGTTCTGCGCGACCGTCAGGTTGGGAAACAGCGCATACGACTGGAAGACGATGCCGTAGTCACGCTCACGCGGGGGCAGATTGGAAATATCGCGGCCACCGGCGACGATCTGGCCGCCGTCGTGCGCCTCCAGCCCGGCAATGATGCGCAGCAGGGTCGTCTTGCCGCAGCCCGACGGGCCCAGCAGGCAGACGAATTCGCCTTGCGCCACATCCAGCGACACCCCGTCAAGCGCCGTGAACGCGCCAAATCGGCGTGAGATTTGCCGCACCGACAGGAACGGTGTGGCGGAACCCGAGGTCGGGTTGGTAACAGGCTGAGAGATGGGCACAGGGCGCAGACAGTGGCAAAAACGATCGCCACTGTAGCCAGCCGACATGTACCCCTTGTGGCAGTTACCCCAAAAACGCCAATGCGCGCATTTCCGGATTTTGGTTCGTCTATGACGAGACCGGCCGGACTTCGCTCAGGAAGGCGGCAATCAACCGCGCCTCACGCCGATCCTGCAGGCAATACAGGTATTCGCTCAGCTCCGGCGCGCCACCCTCAAAGGGCAGCACACGCAGATCGGCGTGGCTCGGCACTTCCTGGCGGGCGATGACACTGACACCCAGGTTGCGCGTGATGGCCTCCCGGATGGACTCCCGGCTGCCGATTTCCACCGTGGAAGCCGGCGTCACGCCAGCCTGCGCCATCATCGTTTCGGTCATGGCGCGCGTGGTCGATCCCACCTCGCGCACCAGCAGCCGGCATTGCGACAGAGCACTCACAGGCACGCTCGTCTGGCCGGCGAGCGCGTGGCTGCGATGCACCACGAGCACAAGCGGATCGCGCGCCAGTTCAATGCGCAGAAAACGCGCGTCGTCCACGCGCTGCGACGACGATGCCACGTCCACCCGGTACTCCTGCAGCGCTTCGAGCATCTGCACCGAATTGCCGGCTTCGATGCTGACGTCGATGCCGGGATGGCTTTTGCAGAAACGATCGACGATGTCGAGTACGTAATACGGCGCCGTCGCGCCGATGCGCAGGTGGCCCGATCCCATGTCACCAGAGTTGCGCAGGAAGAAGTCGATCTCGGTTTCCTGGCGCACGAGCTGGTCCACCAGGGGCATCAGCCGCACGCCCGCGTCCGACAAGGAGAGCCGGCGCCCGCCCCGGTAGAACAGCTCCACGCCGTAGGCCTCTTCCAGGGCGCGGATCTGCGAAGTCACGGTCGGCTGCGACAGGCCGAGCTGCTTGGCTGCCAGCGTGATGCTGCCCAGGCGGGCAACCATGAAGAACGATTTGAGCTGCGCAACGAGCATCGGCGGGTGACGTATTGAGCGCGTTTGCGGCGCGGTGAATGAGCGGGCGGCCCATTCTAGCGGACGGCTCCGTCGCCAAAGTGGCGCCAGGCGCCCTCCTCCGTTTTCTGCATCTACATCCCGGAGCTACGACTTTTTCAACCTTTTCGACAACGCAAACTTTGCGTACCCCCACATCGGGGGGAATTGGCGCCTGTGAGGCCGTCATTTCCACAAATCGAATCCGCCACTTCGCCTTGAGAATCCGTTCGCATGTTGCGCTTGAGGCAGTCACGAGCCGCCCTCGCGCAGGCTTCTGGTATGTGCGGATTTGGAGAGAAGTGGATGGAACGCAGCAGCAACAACGTGCGCGGCACGAAGCAATGGACCATCGCGATGATGGTGGCAGCAGCAGGCACCCTGGCCGCATGTGGTGGAGGCGGTGGCGGCGGGGGTTCGGGGGCCACCCCGGCAGCCACGCAAGGCTCGTCCGCCAATATCACCGTGGCGGCGGCGTGCAGCGGGTCGAACTGCGGCGCACTGGGCAATACCTACGCCGGCTCCGGCGTGGGCGTATGGCAAGCGACCAATACGGGCGGAGCGTCCGGCTCGGTGCCGGTGTCGATCGCGGGGCTGACTGGCCAGAGCGTGACGCTCATCTACACCAACCAGAGTGCGGCGGCTCAGCCGATGCCGTCCATCTCGCTCACGGGCCTGGGGCTGCTGAATGCCACGGGCACGCCGGTCCCGAAGACTGCCGCCGACGTGGCGGGCAATGACGCCAACGCAGCGTTCGATCGCCAGCTCTCCGATTTCAACATCCATGCGCTGGATGGATACGCCACTGGCGGCGCCCCGCTCAAGACGCAAGGCGCTTCCAACGACACGGTGCTGCGTCCGCAGTCGGTCGCCAGCGTCGGCACACAGCGTACGTGGAACCATCAACAGCCGGATGGCACCGCCACCGTGCGTACGGCCACGCTGCGCCAGCAAGCCACGGCCACGGACGGCCGCATCGTCAACCTGTGGGTGGAAAACACCGAATACGACACCAGCAAGATCACCGACGGCATCATCAACACGCTCATCAGCAAATTTGCTTCGGGCACGCAGTCTGTCTACGCACTGGCCACTTCGCTGGTCGGCCAGCCGTGGGGCAGCTACTCCAGCTCCGCCAGCCTGATCGATCCGAACCAGGCGCTCGATGTCGTGGTGCTGAACATCCAGCCGGATAGCCAGCCCTATGGCCGCGTTGGCTATTTCTGGGCGCGCAACAACTTCACCACCAGCTCGCAGCCGCTGTCGAACCAGTCGCTGTCGCTCTATGTGGATTCGGAAACGATCTACCTGGGTGGCACGGACGGGCTGAACACCGTTATCTCGACGCTCGGCCATGAGTTCACGCACATGGCCAACTTCTACCAGCGCGGCGTGCTGCACGGCTCGCAATACATGTACGGCACGTGGCTGGAAGAAATGACAGCAATGACGATGGAAGACGTGCTCTCCAGCCAGATCGACCCAAGCTTCAACAACGTGCGCGACAGCCGCTTCCCGGCCTGGCTGCAAAGCGCGTACGACTGCTCGCTGACGGCGTTCGATCCGTCGCTGTCGTCGTCATGCCCGGGGTATCCGATTTCGGGCAGCCTGGGCGGCTTCCTGCTGCGCCAGTACGGCATTGCGTACTACACGAACCTGCTGCAGAACTTCTCGTCGACGGATTCGGCTGCGGTACTCAACAGCGCCATCCAAGCCGGCGGCGGCGCAGGGCTGGGCGATGCAACGGGCCGCTGGGGCACGGCGGTTGCGCTGCTGCCGGTGCCGGGCAGCCCGTCGGGATTTGCGTATCCGGCTCGCTCGGACAGCGGCTTTTCGATCCCGGCGCTGAACGGCCCGAACTACAGCAGCCAGCGCACCATGCCGACGTCGGTACCGGCCACGCTGCAAAGCTTCGGCCAGTTCCCGGTCGCACGCGGCACGAAGGCTGGCACGTACAGCGAGACGATCACGGTGCCGGCATATTCAACGGTGTCGATCATCATCCATTGACAATGCGCGGCTGAGGGAGCGTGCTCCCTTTTGGTTTCGGCCAGCGCCGGAACCTTGAGAAGGACCAAAAGAAAAGGCGCCGAGGGTTGAATGCCCTCGGCGCCTTTTCACTTGACTACGGCAGGAACGACCCGCCGTAGCCTCACCGCGTGCTTACATCTGCACGGTGTCGGCCACTTCCTTGAAGTCTTCGATCTGATCGAAATTCATGTACTGGTAGATCTTGTCGCCGTTGGCGGTGAGCACGCCCATGTCGGCCATGTACTCGTCCTTGGTCGGGATCTTGCCCAGACGCGAGCAGATCGCCGCCAGTTCCGCCGAGCCGAGGTACACGTTCGTGTTCTTGCCCAGGCGGTTCGGGAAGTTGCGGGTGGACGTCGACATGACCGTCGCGCCTTCGCGCACCTGTGCCTGGTTGCCCATGCACAGCGAGCAGCCCGGCATTTCGGTGCGGGCACCGGCCGTGCCGAACACGCCGTAGTGGCCCTCTTCCGTCAGTTGCTTCTGGTCCATCTTGGTCGGCGGCGCAACCCAGAGCTTGACCGGAATGTCGCGCTTGCCTTCCAGCAGCTTCGACGCCGCACGGAAGTGGCCGATGTTGGTCATGCACGAGCCGATGAACACTTCGTCGATCTTGGCGCCGGCCACGTCGGACAGCGTCTTCACGTCGTCCGGATCGTTCGGGCAGGCAACGATCGGCTCATGGATGTCGGCCAGGTCGATCTCGATGACGGCAGCGTATTCAGCGTCGGCGTCCGGCTGCAGCAGTTGCGGATCGGCCAACCATTGCTCCATCGCCTTGATGCGGCGTTGCAGGCTGCGCGGGTCTTGGTAGCCCTGCGCGATCATCCACTTGAGCAGCGTGATGTTGCTGTTCAGGTACTCGATGATCGGGTCCTTGTTCAGGTGCACTGTGCAACCGGCGGCCGAACGCTCAGCAGACGCATCCGACAGTTCGAACGCTTGCTCGACCTTCAGGTCAGGCAGGCCTTCGATTTCGAGGATGCGGCCCGAGAAGATGTTCTTCTTGCCTTGCTTGGCGACCGTCAGCATGCCTTGCTTGATCGCGTACAGCGGAATCGCGTTGACGAGGTCACGCAGCGTGACGCCCGGCTGCATCTTGCCCTTGAAGCGAACCAGCACCGATTCCGGCATGTCCAGCGGCATCGTGCCGGTGGCGGCCGCGAATGCGACCAGGCCCGAGCCTGCCGGGAAGCTGATGCCGATCGGGAAGCGCGTGTGCGAGTCGCCGCCGGTGCCGACGGTGTCGGGCAGCAGCATGCGGTTCAGCCACGAGTGGATCACGCCATCGCCCGGGCGCAGCGCAATGCCGCCACGCGTGCTGATGAAGTTCGGCAGCGTCTGGTGCGTCTTCACGTCCACCGGCTTCGGATACGCGGCGGTGTGGCAGAACGACTGCATGACGAGGTCGGCCGAGAAGCCGAGGCACGCCAGATCCTTCAGTTCGTCGCGGGTCATCGGGCCCGTGGTGTCCTGTGAGCCGACCGAGGTCATCTTCGGTTCGCAGTACGTGCCCGGGCGAATGCCCTGGCCTTCCGGCAGACCGCACGCGCGGCCGACCATCTTCTGCGCGAGCGAGAAACCTTGCCGCTGTCGGCCGGCTGGTGCGGCAGGCGGAACAGCGTCGACGGTGCGAGGCCCAGCGCTTCACGCGCCTTGGCGGTCAGGCCGCG